>JGI1221J11331_1000340_pt1 | contig 15264 bp, 7 predicted proteins | sample LakVidmifraction_4_FD_11331 | JGI IMG/M metagenome (IMG submission 11331) | reverse complement strand
ACCTGACTCTGATGATTATCTAGTCTTTAATGACATTATATTGGATAAAGACCATAGCCATAAGATAGAACTGGTTAATCGTCAGTATAGTGGCAATGCCAAGAGATTGGTTAAATGTATTGAACTTGTGATCTGTATCTATGTTAATCCTAACACCCATTAATATTGGGTTATAGATTACTGTGTATATAACAAAGCTTGTGATGGTGAGAGTAAGCTTGATCATTTTAAATGAGAGGCTATAGCACAGTATCGATAGCAAACAACGGGGCTTTAAAACGGTGTCAATGGATAGCTGGTAGGCCACTCAGGCTAATCTTAATAACGTGCAATAGGTGTGCGCCATACGCTGGAAAATTGAGCAGGATCTTGATTAGCGGCCCACTCATCAAGCAATAAAATATCTTTTTGTTCGGCCACTGAGAGTAACATCGCCAAACGTTTACGCTGTCCCTGCGATAATTTGTCCGTTGATGAACGGTTATCGGTGACACTAACTTTATCTTTTAAGTTTAATTTATGCAGTCAAGACGTCACTAGTGTCATATTGGGATCGTTGCCTTGACTGCCTACTAGCTGTTTAAATAGATGCTGATCGCTAAAAATGGCAGAAAACAGCTGTCTATAATCAAGCCCCAATCTTGAGCACATCACCTAAGTAAAATAAAAGCATCAAAAATCCCCTTCATTCTAGTTTTTGGACAGCGTGAAGGGGATTTTTGATGTCTTAGCGGATTTGGTGATTTATATGCTTTAAGCCTATGAGTAATGTGCCAATTTCCATAAAAATACAGTATTTGTTATCTAATATGTCATGGCATAGAGATTAACTAACGCTATAGTCGGTAGACTTTAAAACAGAGACAGTGTGGCTAGCAGAAATTTTTGCCACCTCTGTCTGGCTGGGTAGCTAAGACTCAGTCATAGTCGTTAAGTGTATTCAATGACCTCGCTAGCCGCCACCTCATCACTATCTAACTCAGCTTGGTGAGTACCAACCACCACCTTGCTATCCTCAAGCGCCACTTGATAAGTATTGAGTTTTATACTCTCGTCATCCAAGCATTGCCCAGTAGCTAGGTTAAAGCGTTGCTTATAAATTGGCGAGGCAACATACAGTATCTCTTCATCCGACCCAGTATTATTAATGACAGTTGTCCCACCAATCAAACCGCGAGACAGCACATTGGCTTGACTGAATGGGTCGTAATTATCAAGGGCGAACAAGTCATTTTTCTTGGTACGAAAGATGGCAATTTGTTTGCCGTCTACTAGCGCACAAACACCGGTTTCAGGAATGATATCGTTAAGATTACAAATAGTGTGCTGATTCATGAGGCGTTATCCTTAAAAGTTATACCGTTGCTATCAACAAGTGACAGGTAATAAGTGACAGGTAGTGAGTGATAAGCGATTAGCAACAAGTAGCGAGTTACAAGAACAGTGCCCTTCTTTTAATAGATAAAAGGGAAGGGCACTAACACTCAGTTAAGCCAACTCAACTAACTTAATCGCTGTCTTTTCAGCGTCAGTCGCTGGGCGAATCTGATCGCGCTCGGTCACAAAGACTACGTTTTCGTCGCCTTGCTCACTGTTCACAAAATGGCGGAAGCGTTTGAGTTTTTCGGTATCGTTGATCGTCGCTGACCATTCGCACACATAGTTGTCGACCAGTAGTTGCATCTGCGCTTCAAGCTCGTCTGCTATCCCTAAGCTGTCCTCAATGATGACCGCTTGTAGATACTCCAGTCCACCATCCAAGCTCTCACGCCACTTTGAGGTGCGCTGGAGCTTGTCGGCTGTTTTGATATAGAACATAATAATGCGGTCTATATATTTGACCATGGTATCGGTATCAAGGTCGGTTGCGAACAGCTCGCCATGACGCGGGGTAATACCGCCATTACCGCAGACAAATAAGTTCCAACCGTTTTCGGTAGCGATCATGCCAAAGTCTTTACTTTGCGCCTCGGCACACTCTCGCATACAGCCTGACACGCCCATCTTGATCTTGTGCGGTGAGCGCACGCCTTTATAGCGATCCTCTAACCTTAAGGCGAGACCCATACTGTCGTCCACCCCATATCGGCACCAGTTGTTACCGATACAAGACTTCACGGTACGCAGCGATTTGCCATAAGCATGACCCGTCTCAAAACCAGCTGCTACCAATTGTGTCCAGATATCAGGCAATTGCTCCATACGCGCACCAAACAGATCAACTCGTAGTCCACCAGTGATTTTGGTGTATAGATTGAATTCTTTGGCGACTTGTCCCAGTACGATGAGCTTGTCTGCGGTAATTTCGCCACCTGGTACCCGCGGTACTACTGAGTAAGTACCGTCTTTTTGGATGTTGCCTAGATAGTAATCATTGCTGTCCTGTAGTGGCGTCAGCTCAGGTTTGAGGACATAGTCATTCCAGCATGATGCCAAGATAGAGGCGACTGTCGGTTTGCAAATCTCACACCCATGACCACTACCGTGTTCGGTGAGTAGCTCATCAAAGGTTCTGATACCGTGCACGCGAATCAAGCTATACAACTCTTGACGAGAGTAGGCAAAATGTTCGCACAAGTCGTTATTGACTTCAAAACCAAGCGTTGTCAGCTGATAGCTCAACGTGTCTTTGACCATTGGCGCACCACCACCGCAGCCAGTGCCTGCACTTGTCACTGCTTTTACATCAGCAATTGAGTACGCGCCATTTTCGACTGCTGCACAGATAGCGCCTTTCGTCACGTTATAACAAGAGCAAATCGTAGCGGTATCGGGTAAATTGTCGATGCCCATGACGGGTTTCTCGACGTTGGGTAATATCAGGCTTTCAGGATGCGCGGGCAGGTCAATGTCATTCAAATACAGTTGCAATAAATTGTTGTAATCTTCGGTATCGCCGACCAATACCGCACCAAGCAAGCGCTTGTTATCAGGAGTGGTCACAAGCTTTTTGTAGATACCTTCAGCCGGGTTTTGATACAGATAACTCAGTCCGCCCTCAGTAGTGCCGTGCGCGTCACCGATACTGCCCACGTCTACGCCCATAAGTTTGAGCTTGGTACTCATGTCAGCACCGGCAAAGATTTGCTCACTATGGCCTGCAATTTGTGCAGCGCAAATGCTGGCCATGCTATAGCCGGGCGCAACCAAACCGAATACTTTGTTGTCCCACACCGCACATTCGCCAATGGCATAGACGTGCTCGGCATTGGTACGACACTGCTCATCGATTAAAATCCCACCACGGCCACCCATCTCAATACCGCATTCAGGGTTGTTTTTGATAATGCCATCTTGTGGACGAATACCCGCACTAAACACAATCATATCGGTATCGAGCGAGGTATCATCTGCAAACTGCATGGTCAGATAGCACTCATCATCGCTGGCACCATTCGAGTTGGAGATAATTTCTTTGGTATTTTTACCTGTCAGAACCTTGACACCCAATGCCTCGATTTTGCGCTTCAAAATCTCACCACCAGCAGCATCGAGCTGAACGCCCATCAATTGCGGGGCAAACTCGACCACATAAGTATCAAGGCCTAAAGTGACCAAGGCTTTTGCGGCTTCAAGTCCGAGCAGACCGCCACCAACCACCACGCCTTTTTTGACCTTAGGTAATTCGGCAATGGCCAAAATATCATCCAAATCAGCAATCGTACGATACACATGACAGTGCGGATGCTCACGACCCGGAATCGGTGGCACAAAGGGATACGAGCCTGTCGCCAAAATCAGCTCGCTGTACTCAATCTGCTCACCGGCCTCCGTTGTGATGGATCGATTGGTCGAATCGATATCTACAATGCGCTGGTTTAGATGCAAGTTAATCTGCGACGACTCATACGCCGTTAGGTCGACTAGGTTCAGCTTGCTGGCATCTTTATGCTCAAAATAGCTTGATAAATACACACGGTCATAGGCAGGGCGGTCTTCTTCAGCGAACACATGAATCTCAAACTGTTCATGCAGCCCTTGCTCAATGGCTCTCTCGACAAAATGATGGCCGACCATGCCGTTGCCAATCACCACTAAGTTGCCTTTACTTTTTGTGCTTACTGTAGTGCTACTCATGCGCCTGTCCTTAATAATGGGGTTGTCTAAATACCATTGCCGGCGATTTATACTTACGCTATAAATGGCTTGTTTCTAAACAACAGCTGATAAACAGCATTTAGATGCCTACTACTACAGAGCATTCAATAATCGTGCCAAACGGCTTTACTCGTATGTATTTCCTGACGTTAAGTCCTAATAGTTATTGATTGAAATATGAGGACAAGCAGCATGTTCCTTAACGTTCTTCAGAGATTAAATAGGGACTAAGGTCAACACCAACTCTTAAAAGAAAAATGTAGGTAACTCTCTTTATATAAGTGCTTCGATAAAATATAAATGCACCAAAATAGACACAATCGTGCCCCAAATTGGGTTATATCGCTGTGCGTAAGACATAGCGCTCTTTTGCCTCTTTTTGACTTTTTTTAAGTCTTATTAAAATATTAATCTGTTTTTAATACCGCCTGAAAACCTCTGATAGAAGGGCGTTGTAGTATTTATTAAAGGTTAAGTTTTAGTCCTATAACACTTCGGACAAAAACAACTGGCATAGCCATTGCACCACCTTAGATATCTTAACTTGTTGTTCTTTGAGCACTTAACGCCTTGTAATAATCTAGAAGTTAACCATTTGAGGAAGCTGCCTATGTCATCATCGACCCCCATCGCACCGACCAAAGACAAGCTAAATGTCTTATCGTTTGCGGGCAAAAATAAAATCCTTCATTTAGGTTGGATGGCGTTTTTTCTTACCTTTTTTGTATGGTTCAACCATGCGCCGTTCTTATCAGCGATTGGTGAGACTCTTAATCTGAGTAAAGACCAAGTCAAAACCTTATTGATTCTCAACGTGGCACTGACCATTCCAGCACGAGTTATTATCGGGATGTTGACTGACCGGTTCGGTCCGCGCATTGTCTATACGGCCATTTTGTCTATTGGTGCGATTCCCTGTTTTACCTTTGCCTTCGCGCAAGATTACAACACCTTAGCTTTGTCTCGTTTCTTACTCGGCTTTGTGGGCGCAGGCTTCGTCGTGGGTATTCGCTTGATGAGCGATTGGTTTCCAACCAATGAGTTGGGTACGGCTGAAGGGATCTATGGCGGTTGGGGTAATTTTGGTTCAGCAGCAGCGGCTTTACTATTACCAACAATAGCGATCGGCGCGGCCGCTGTATTCGGCGGTGATGAAGGCTGGCGTTATGCGACTGCCATGTCGGGTGTCGTGATGGCGCTTTATAGTATTGTTTTTTATAGAATGGCACGCAACACCCCTAAGGGCGCGACCTACTTTAAACCTAAAAAGTCTGGCGCCATGATGGTGACTTCATCAGGTGACTTTTGGCTTATGATGGCCTTTAAATTACCGATGTATTTGGCCTTAGCTTTATTAGCATGGAAATTATCACCGTCGGGCGTGAGCTTGCTTAGCCAATCTAGTGTCACTATGGTCTATATTGGCCTCGCTGTACTGTATATCTACGAGTTCATTAGTAGCTACCGCTTCAATAAAGAAGTCTTCACCACACCTGTACCTAAAGCGCATCGTTATGACTTTAAGCAAGTAGGTATCTTAAATATTCTATACTTTGCGACTTTTGGCTCAGAGCTTGCCGTAGTCTCTATGCTGCCACTGTTCTACCAAGAGACCTTTAGTTTATCAATTGTCATGGCGGGTGTATTGGCATCGAGTTACGCCTTTATGAATCTAATGTCACGTCCGGGTGGCGGCTGGCTTAGTGATAAATTCGGTCGTAAAATTACCCTATTAATTCTAACGGCGGGTCTAGCAGTAGGTTATCTACTCATGGGCTTTCTTGATTCAACATGGCCACTGGCTCTAGCCTTATTAATCACGATGTTTTGCTCATTTTTCGTACAAGCAGGTGAAGGTGCGGTCTTCGCAGTGATTCCCTTGATCAAGCGCAGTATGACGGGACAATTCGCAGGTATGACTGGCGCCTACGGTAACGTCGGCTCAGTGGTCTACCTAACGGTACTTAGTCTCGTGTCTTATCAGGTATTTTTCTTTGTCATCGCCGCGACAGCAGTGGTTGGATTTTTCGCGCTGTTCTTCTTAAAAGAGCCAGAAGGTGTCATTATTGAAGAGCTGCCAGATGGTACGTTTGCCGAAATCCAAGTGAGCCATAGATAGCGTTGGAAAAAAATAAGGATGACTTTGAATATTATTCAAAAAGCCAATCGAGAAAGCAGTCAAAAAGGTGGCCGTGACGACCCGCATGAAACGGGTCATGACATAAGTGCTCACATGAACACTGGCAGTCAGTTGTCCTCTAAAACATCAAGTCATCCCAATGCAGAGCATACATTGTGGTGGCTTGATGTTTTTACGATGAAAGGTCGTAAAGCGGAAAACCAAGACAGTCTATTGATAACGACCTGTTTGCCGTATCATTTTTTAAAATCAACTTTGAGTAGTCCTGATCACTCAATACCAAATTCATCTGAATACCCAATGCCTCCAGCGCCCTTATTGGTGCTCATGGCAGATGGGGTGAGTGCCTGCCAGTTCCCAAAGCAGGCAAGCCAATTGGTCATTAACACCGTGGCTCATCAAGTTACTTTAGCATTGTCAAAATTGGCTCAGGTGCAATATGAGTCGCAATATAAGTCGCAAGACCGTTTTCAGGATCAGGTTCAGACATTAAATCAAAGTCAGTCTCAAGCATCAGTTATGAGCTTTGACGATGATCAAATCGCGAGCATCATCAAAGTGGCGGTGAATAAAGCCAACGATACTCTATACTTTCCGCAAGCGTATCAACGGGTGCCGCCTTTGCTGTCCACACTTTCAGGCCTATTGTGTATTGGCGACCGTGTCCATCTGTTCCATACGGGCGATTCACACATTTACCGTGTTGGGATAGACAGCTTGACGGTACTGAGTAAGGATCATCGCGTTAATCATGGTCAAGATAAAGGGGCGCTATCTGCGGCTATTGGAGCAGACACTCAGGTAGACCTGCAACAATCAGTGTTTACGCTACACCAAAATGAATGCTTAGCTCTGATGACCGATGGCGTTTATGAACATATTGATGCGACCGAGTTGCAGTTCGAACTGTGTACTGCTGCCACAAGTATGTTTCAGGCGTTAGCCACCGCGCACAGTCTACCAGTAGGGTTTAATGTCAGTCAGACCTTATGCGAGCAAGCATTTGCAGAGGGCAGTCATGATAATTTGAGCATGATGCTGCTGAGTATGGATGCGACACCAAGCCAATCCAGTCGAGCAGGTACTTTGGATGGTTCTGATGACCACAGTCCCAGCTCTAGCGATATGACTCGTTATCAGCTGCCGACGGGTTTAGAGGTAGGCGATTGTATTGATGGCTTTACCGTGGTTAGTATTATTGCGCGCACGGCCCGTAGTAATGTGTATTTGGTGCAAGATGAGTATGAGCATGACTTCGTCTTAAAGTCACCAAGTCTTGATACCATTGATGACGGTCATTATCTGCGTGATTTTTTGAAGGAGCGCAAAATTGGCCTAAGTCTCTCAAAACATCGACGTGCTGGCGAGTCTGCTTATAATCAAGCCGATCCCAATCGCCTGCACGCTACTGGTTCAAACGCAAGTAGTATCCAAAATATGGGTTCTGGACTGAGCGCATCAGGGCTATTACGTTACTATCCTGTACCTGCCAGCACCACCTATCTATACCACTTGACTGAGTATATCGAAGGCGAGAGCTTACGCGATTTTATTGAACGTAATGCCCCTTGCGATGTGTGGCAGACTTATGATCTGCTTACCAAAATAGGTATGGCGGTACGAGTGATGCATCGCAACTATCTGTTGCACCAAGATATCAAACCTGAAAACGTACTCTTGACCCAATCAGGTGCGGTCAAGCTGATCGATTTTGGCTCTGCCAGCTCATCGATCTTAAAGGACAGTACACGGCCGCCCAATGGCGATCTACATTATGCTGCACCAGAATATTACACCGATGCACCAAAAGGGGTTCATTCTGATCTATTTTCAATCGCAGTGATTGGTTACGAGCTTGCTAACAGGACAGCTACCGTTTGGCTCGCAAGATCTGATGAGTCCGCAGCACACTTTGGTGATGCCAGCGCAGCCGTTACGACAACAAAACGTACCACCCGTCAGCCAGCAAGCGCTCATGCGGGCACTACATCCCAATACCAATGCTCGCTATCAGGCCATCGGTGAGTTTTTACAAGACTTTAACCCTGATAGTAGGGCAAACAGTCGCGACCCTGAACCGCTTATCAAGCGCAACCCTCTACTGGTATGGCATGGCATTTGCTTCATACAGTTTGTCATCCTCGTCTTATTGCTGTGGGCTTATCTATCGTGATAGGCCACCTTCAATGACATGCTATCACTTATTTAACGCTGCACTATGCGGCTAAGGATATTCCCTTGATGTCGCTCGATAGGTCACAAACTGCCGCACAGTCTGATATTCATAATACAGACGCTACTGAAACGTCTGTCCATCAAACTACTAACAATGCTTATACTGAAAATGCGGGCATCATCATCATCGGTGCTGGTATGGCTGGCAGCCGCTTTGCCATTGAGCTGGCACGGGCGCAGCAGCAAAGCCTACAGTCAAAAAGCGCGATTTTAGATAGTGTACATTCAGACGGTATGCCTTCAGACAGTGTAAATGTACCGCTGCCGATTACTCTGATTAGCAAAGAGCCACACGTAGGCTACAACCGTATCATGCTGTCGCCTGTACTAGCAGGTGACACGGCGTTTGATGATACTTATTTATACGATAAATCAGACTATGAGCAGTTGGGCATCACCGTACTGGCTGGGGTCAACGTCGATACGATTGATACCGAGCAACAGTATATCGAGCTTGATAATGGACAGACGCTACACTATGCCAAAGTGGTTATTGCTACGGGCTCAACTGCCCGCGTTATACCGTTCCCCAATCACACTGCCAAAGGGGTACACGTCTTTCGAGATTCTACTGATGTCACTACGTTGACTGAATATGCGCGTCAAGGCAAAACGGGACTAGTGATTGGCGGCGGGGTATTGGGATTGGAGGCGGCGTGTGCTTTGGCGGGGCAAGGCGCTACCATGACCGTCATCCATGTGGACGACTATGTACTCAACAATCAGCTGGATCTACCCGCCGCAGAATTGCTACAAGCAGAGCTAAGTCGTCGCGGCGTTGGTCTTGAAGTGTCTGCAAGTACAGAAGCTATCGAAATGAACGATGCTGGCGAGGTGTGCGGATTGTCTTTAAAAGACGGGCGCACCTTATCCGCTGACTTTATCGTGATGGCAGTGGGCGTGATTCCCAACACGGCGCTGGCTAAAGACAGTGGACTTGAGGTCAATCGCGGCATTGTCGTTGATGATTGCATGCACACCAGCTGCCGGCATGTCTATGCTATCGGCGAGTGTGTCGAGCTCGACGGTGAGCTATTCGGGATGGTCGCGCCAGTCAATCAGCAAGTCGATACGCTAGTGACGGTTCTAAAAGATACGGTGGTATCAGACCCTGCCACCGCATCAAATGACATCGCATCAGAGGATAATGCGCCCTCACAAGAACACTGGCTGCCATTTGTCAGTAAACCCTTGTCATTAAAATTAAAAGTATCTGGAGTAGCTGCATTTTCGGCAGGTCAAATTGCTTTTGACGATAGCGATGTTGAGAGCATCGAAACTTTAGTTTATCGCCAACCTACCTTAAACCATTATCACTGCCTCTACCTAAGAGACAATAAGGTTGTCGGAGCGGTGCTGTATGGTGAAGTCAACGATGGTAGCTTTTACAGTCAACTAATTATGGATGACGTCGATATTACGCCTATAAAAGAAGCGCTAATCTTTGGAGAAGCTTATTGCGATTTGGATAAACTAAATCCAAGTAATATGGCAAATGATGAAGTAGATGTAGTGTCCGATACTGACAACAATAATGCTGATAGTAATGATAAAACCAAGAGCAAAGCGGCTGATCTAGTAGAGGAAGCATCATGAATGAAGCGGCCATCGATAAAACCTCAAACATCCCTAAAATTGCGCAAGCTGATGTACTAGACCGCGTACCTGAGAATTCTCAAAGTATGACGAGTCCAGCTATTGCGACACTGAGTATAAACGATACCGAAAATGCCAATCAAACGATGCCGATAGATGCTTTGGATGAGAATTTTACAACAACCATCCGCACAACATGTCCTTATTGCGGGGTAGGCTGCGGGATCTTAGCAAATGTCGATACGGTAGGCAATATAAGCGTAAAAGGCGATTCTGAGCATCCTGCCAACTTTGGCAAACTGTGCTCAAAAGGCAGTGCGCTGGCTCAAACTTTGGGCACTGAGCGCCGATTAACTCAGCCATATTATCAAAACAAGCTGGCGTCCATGCAACAACAGCAGGCTATGCCGTTGGATCAGGCTACGATATTAAATAAAAACTCTAGCACTAGCGCTATAAAGGTATCTGCTAAGAAACCGCTCATTGAAAACACCGACTGGGACACTGTATTAGAAGACATTGCTGATCGTTTCAATGACACTATTGAAAAACACGGTCGAGACAGCATTATGTTTTATGTTTCAGGACAGTTGCTGACTGAAGACTATTATGTGGCCAATAAATTCATCAAAGGTTTTATTGGTAACAACAACATCGACTCCAACTCTCGACTGTGCATGTCATCGGCGGTAGCTGGGCACAAACGTGCGTTTGGAGCAGACTTAGTGCCGGGTAATTATGAGGATTTGGAAGCTTGTGATTTATTGGTACTGGTCGGCTCAAACATGGCTTGGTGTCATCCTATTTTGTTTGGGCGTTTTTTAGCCGCCAAAAAAGCCGATCCCAGTAAAAAACTGATAGTCATTGACCCGCGCCGTACTGACTCTTGTGAGTTTGCGGACTTGCATCTGCCAATTGCTGCTGGCACGGACACCCATTTGTACAATGGTTTGTTGCATTATTTTGAGCAGCAAGGTTGCCAAGATGACAAATACGTCAAACAAAGCATAGGTATTACTGACGCTTTGGACGCGGCTAAAACGTGGACCATTGATAAGGTGGCTAGCGCTTGCCAATTGTCTGCTGACAGTATTCGCCAGTTTTATGACTGGGTTGCTGACAATGACAAGACAGTCACTGCGTTCAGTATGGGCGTCAATCAATCAAAAAGTGGTACTGACAAGGTCAATGCTATTATTAATACTCATCTGCTTACAGGACGCGTGGGTAAGGAAGGGGCAAGTCCGTTCTCCCTTACTGGTCAGCCCAACGCGATGGGCGGGCGAGAAGTGGGTGCGCTTGCTAATTTACTGGCTGCGCATTTGGACTTAGGTAACGCGGATCATCGGCAGTTGGTAGCAGATTTCTGGGAGTCGCCTCAGGCTATCGCCCCAGAAGTCGGCGTCAAGGCCTGTGACGCTGCGGATGCTATCTTGGATGGGCGTATCAAGGCCATCTGGATTATGGCGACCAATCCTGTGGTCAGCCTGCCGGAGGCTGATAGATTTCGCCAAGCGCTGGCTGAATGTGATTTGGTCATTGTGTCTGACTGCTCGGTAGACAGCGACACGGTGCAATGCGCGGATATCGTACTGCCTGCCCAAGGGTGGGGTGAGAAGTCAGGTACGGTAACCAACTCGGAACGGCGTATCTCTCGTCAACGTACCCTAATGCCTGCGGTAGGTGTCGCAAAACCAGACTGGTGGATACTGTCGCAAGTGGCCACGCGTATGGGGTTAGCAGGGTTCGATTATCAAGATCCCAGCGAGATATTCAACGAGCATGTGGCATTGACGGCCTATCGCAACGATGGACATGAAAAAAATAAAACCATATCACTCAAGAATCAACCTCGTTTTCTTAATCTCACCAAAGACTTGCCTAATTTTGCTACAGACATAAAGGCTATTACAGATATAGAGGCTACCAGTCAGCCTATTAGTCAAATGACCCAGCCAAGTGCGCTTAGCGTTGAAGAATATGACGCTATGCTTCCGTTTCAATGGGGCGGCAAACGTATCTCGATGATTAATACGGCAGACGATTCAGTAGATAACTCATCTAAGCAAACTGATTCTTGCACCAAAGCCCAGCTGATAGCGATTACGCCCTCTGCTGACGCCAGTCTGCCCAATCTACACCAACACAAACGAAAGTATAAAGGGCACTATAATAGTGATAATCAGCAACTGTCTAATCAACACGCTCAACCTATAGATCAAGCAGATGACGACGAGTTAGCAGCACCTAATCAGCCTGCTATTGATTTACGCCTCATCACCGGCAGACTTCGCGACCAGTGGCATACTATGACTCGCACTGGTCTAGCGCCACAGTTAAACCAGCACCAATCAGTGCCAACCGTAACGATACATCCTAATGATGCACAGCAGCTGGGTCTTGCAACTGATGACTTTGTACAGCTTTATCGTAGGTATAATGACGGTGTGCTAGCTGACAACGACACCAATGATTCGACTGTTAGTACGGTTCTAGCTAGTGAGGTAGCAGTCAGTCATGTGTTGGCACAAGTCGCGATTAGCGATGCGCTGCGCGTTGGCGATGCGTTTATGCCGATGCATTGGAGCAATGCTTTTGCCAGCTTTGCCCGTATGGGTACGCTTGTGCCAACGGTCGTGGACCCGCATTCAGGGCAGCCTGAGCTCAAAAACTCAGCAATCAGCATCACACCAGTGCCGATGCAAGCATTTGGCAAGATTTTGGTGCATCCTGACTGGCAAGACGCCGTTATAGTGCAGCTACGTACTATTTTGGCAGATTTTAATACACAAAGAGTAAAGGAAGCGTTATTTGAAAGAGAGACTGGTGCAAATTTGAATCAGACTTCATCAAGTCAATTACCCGCACTCACTTGGAATCTAAGTCATCAAACCAACAGCGTATTGATTAACCTTGCCAGTCCGATTACCAGTGTTAGCGATACCTTGAGCGCTCCTGAATTTTGGCAGCAGTTTGCAGAGTCCATGCAAACACCCTTGCACTCGTTGTCGCAGCCGTCATCTGGCTCATCATTAAAGTCGCCATCAAACCCACTATCAAATTCATTGCTACAAACAGTCGCGACCAATACTGCTTTCACTATCAACAAACAGCACGATCAACTGCGCTTGATTGTGACTCAATCCAGCTATGATACGGCAGTAGATAATCGTGCTACAGACAGTATAACGCCTGACACTAAGGTGCCTAGTGAGCAGCTAATAATGGCCGTCTATCTGGCCCCAACGCTACAGCAATTGCCTAGCGTCCATTGGCTTGACAGCTGTTTTGCAGACGCCAATCAAATCCCTAGTAACCAACGCTATAAATGGCTGCTAGCAGGACGTCCAGCCAGTGGTTATATCGATCCAGGCACGCTTGTTTGCTCGTGCATGTTGGTTGGAGAAAATATCATTATTAATGCGATTACTAAGCACGACTGTACCAGTGCTACAGCCGTTGGCAAACAGTGCCGAGCGGGTACCAACTGTGGCTCTTGTGTGGCTCAGATTAATGAGTTGATTGCAGAATACGCTCCGTTAGCGCAGGCTTAGATAAGTACATGGCATGTCGCTTGCAGCTTATAAAGTGCTACTAACCGTAAGTCAATTACCGCTTAAGTTGCTTTTTATCAAGTCGCCTTACTGTTAAGTGCCCACTTTGCTGTATTTATACTGTTATCAGGAGCTACCGCCATGACCGATTCATCTGTGTTTATTCCGAACCGTGCAACATATGATTTAACGGATCAAAGTTGTGCAGAAAATACCAAAGCATCCAATAGACAAGGTACCGTCTATTTAGTGGGTGCGGGCTCTGGCGATCCTGAGTTATTGACTCTCAAAGCATTGCGAGTGATGCAGCGCGCCGATGTGGTGCTGTATGACAGCTTAGTATCTGAAGATATTTTGGATATGTGCGCGATTACTGCCGAAAAAATATTTGTAGGTAAGCGCCGTGCTAATCATGCCTTACCGCAAGAGGGCATCAATGAGCTCCTAGTAAAACATGCACTAGCCAATAAGACAGTAGTCAGACTAAAGGGCGGTGACCCTTTTATTTTTGGACGCGGCGGTGAAGAACTTCAAGAGGTGGTGCGTCATGGCATCTATTTTGAATCTATCCCTGGGGTCACAGCGGCGAGCGCGGCTGCCAGTCGAGCAGGCATCCCATTGACGCATCGTGACCATGCCCAGTCCGTTAAGTTTGTCACTGCCTGCAAAAAGCTCGGCGCACCCAACAATGACTATAGCGAACTGCTTGATACCACGCAGACGGTCGTTTTTTATATGGGGTTACACCGGTTGGATGAGATGACACAAGGGTTAATAGATGCAGGGCGAGACAGTGAGACCCCATTTGCTATCATCAGCCATGCCAGTTTGCTAACACAGCAAGTCCTTATTGGGACGCTAAAAGATATCGCTGATCAGCAAAATTTTGCTAATCTGCCGACACCTGCACTACTGATTATGGGCGATGTGGTCACTTTGCATGGTGAGTTCGCAGATTATAATCTTGCGGCGATGAATCAGACGGTAGAGGTCAGCTGTATTTAGACAACTGTATTTAGAAAACTTGCAAGAGGTTCTATTGAAGTAACGACTCTCTTTCTCTATTGGTGCGCTTTGATCATACTACCTTTTACAAACAACCATTCACCATAATAGTGAGCCACTGTTCTGAACATCAGTTTTGCCATTGAGCAATGCTTTACATTATTGTGGCCAACAATGGTGTATGGCGTTGCTTATTTTTTTGACACTTGCTCAATTCTATACATCCTCTAATACAATTTCTTCAAAACTGTCCGGATTTATGACGCCACTATAGAAAATAGCTTTTAATCATAGTGATCAAAATACCCATTACGCCAGTTGAAACTCTGAGTTAAACAAGAACTTAGCTGTTTATCTTATACATTCTCAAAATTTTAATTGTTAAAACAAAAATCGACTTCATTACCACCTAATAAGCTGTTATATTCGTTAATACGAATATAAAGTAAAATGTCGTATGTCAAATTTTTCTGTTGAGCCTAAAAAAATATCTAAGCTCGAAAATCTCTAACGATGAGATGGAATTATCTAGATCTCTATTCACTGAACAAATGAGAGAGGAAAACATGATAAATACGGGCGATAAACTTATATGTACGAGTGGTAATGATTGTTACGTACAAGGAGAGATTTACA
>JGI1221J11331_1000339_pt1 | contig 15277 bp, 10 predicted proteins | sample LakVidmifraction_4_FD_11331 | JGI IMG/M metagenome (IMG submission 11331) | reverse complement strand
CCATAAAATCTGAATTAAATTTACCTGCAAATATTAGTCTTACTTTTCACGAGACTGAAAAAGATATGGGATCAGGTTTAAATCCGTTTCCTGAAGTTTATTTATCCAAATCGAAAACTGTTTTTATTCTTGCTAAAAGGGATGGATTATGTTACGGTACAGGAAAATTAGATTTAATAGTCAGCCCTTTTCCCGATTTTTTGGCCTTTAATGAATATAATTTGTGTGCTTCAGAATTTCCTCTGAATTTAGGTTCAGAGATAAGCATAGACGATATGCAAAAATTTAATTTTGAATGGAGTACTGGCGAAACAAGCCCTGGAATAATAGTATCAGAAGAAGGAACCTATTCCCTTCGAATAGTTAATGAGGAATTCGGTTGTGATAGAACCGTTGAATTTCTGGTAAATAAACTTCTAACTCCTGAAATAACAAATATTGAAATTGAAAGTAATGCAGAAAGCAGTGAACTGATTGTTTTCACTTCCAATGATGAAGGAAACCTATATTCCCTGGACGATATTAATGCTAATTATCAGACATCTTCCGTTTTTAGAAATGTTCCGGGAGGTTCACATACTATATTTGTAAAAAACCAGAATGACTGTGAAATAAAACAACAGGAAATAAGGATTTTTGGTTTTCCTCAATTTTTCACCCCAAATGAAGACGGATATCACGATTCCTGGAAACCTTACAAAATTGTCGATCCTGAGTATCAAATTAAAAGCATGTACATCTTTAACAGGTATGGCAAACTCCTTAAACAACTCGATCCTAATGGCAACGGCTGGGACGGCACATTTAACAATAGAAATATGCCCGGGGACGACTACTGGTTTAATGTGATTCTGGAAAACGGAAGGGAGTTTAAAGGCCACTTCTCCTTAAAAAGATAACAATCCCTTTTAACCCATTTGAATAGGCATTATATTTGCATAATTTTGAAATGTTAAGAGAACCTACTGAATGAAATTCACAATAAAATCAGATTTTAAACCTACCGGGGATCAACCTCAAGCGATAAGCCAGTTGGTATCCGGGATCGAAAAAAACGACCAATACCAAACATTATTGGGAGTTACCGGCTCAGGAAAGACCTTTACGATGGCCAATGTTATTGAAGAAATTCAGCGCCCAACGCTTATTCTTTGCCATAACAAAACCCTGGCCGCCCAACTCTATTCGGAATTCAAATCTTTTTTTCCGGATAATGCNGTGGAATATTTTGTGAGTTACTACGATTATTATCAGCCGGAAGCATTTATACCTTCNTCCGGAACNTATATTGAAAAAGATCTTTCCAGAAATGAAGANTTAGAAAAACTTAGGTTGAGCACNACTTCTTCCCTNTTGAGTGGAAGACGGGATATNCTTGTAGTTGCTTCNGTTTCCTGTTTATATGGAATTGGAAACCCAGTGGAATTCAAGAAGAACGTGATCTCCATTGAAAAAGATATGAATATCTCCAGAACCAAATTGTTACATCAGTTGGTTCAAAGTTTGTACTCCAGGACCGAAGCCGATTTCAACCGGGGGAACTTCAGAATTAAAGGGGACACATTGGATCTATTCCCGAGTTATGCAGATAATGCCTTCAGAATTCACTTTTTTGGTGATGAGATCGAAGANATTGAAGCCTTTGATCCTTTGACCAATGAGATTATAGAAAAATACGATCAATTGACCATTTACCCTGCGAATATGTTTGTGACATCCCCCGATGTCCTACAAGGGGCGATCAGAGAGATTCAGGATGATTTGGTAAAACAAGTCGATTATTTTAAAGAAATTGGCAAACATCTGGAAGCAAAAAGACTTGAAGAACGCACCAATTTCGATTTGGAAATGATCCGCGAACTCGGTTATTGCTCGGGAATTGAAAATTATTCCCGATATCTGGACGGAAGATCACCAGGAACAAGGCCGTTTTGCCTGTTGGATTATTTCCCTGATGATTTTTTAATGGTGGTAGACGAAAGTCACGTAACCATATCCCAGGTTCATGCCATGTACGGCGGCGACAGATCGAGAAAAGAAACTTTGGTGGAGTACGGTTTCCGGCTGCCCGCTGCTATGGATAACCGTCCGTTGAAATTTGAGGAATTTGAATCCCTTCAAAATCAGGTAATTTATTCGAGTGCCACCCCGGCCGATTATGAATTACAAAAATCTGAAGGAATTATTGTGGAACAATTGATCCGTCCTACCGGGTTACTGGATCCTGTTATTGAAGTGCGTCCCAGTTTGAACCAAATTGACGATTTAATTGAGGAGATTCACCTACGGGCAGAAAAAGATCAGCGCGTTTTGGTGACTACCCTTACCAAGAGAATGGCAGAGGAACTCACAAAATATCTTACCCGTATTAATGTGCGGTGCCGTTATATTCATTCTGATGTGGATACCCTGGAGCGGGTCGAAATTATGCATGATCTAAGAAGAGGCCTTTTTGATGTACTCATTGGAGTAAATCTTTTGAGGGAAGGTTTGGATCTGCCTGAAGTTTCCCTGGTAGCCATCCTGGATGCCGATAAGGAAGGATTCCTGCGCAGCCATCGTTCTCTCACCCAAACCATAGGACGTGCCGCCAGACACCTGGAAGGAAGGGCAATTCTATATGCCGATAAAATTACCAACTCTATGCAATTGACAATTGATGAGACCAATTACCGGCGGGAAAAGCAAATTGCCTACAATACAAAACACAACATTACCCCTTCTGCTATTAATAAATCTCTTGACAGTGCACTTGTGAGAAAGAAACTCGATCCTTATGAGATCGAATCTGCCCCCACACTAAAAGCTGCAGAAAAAGAAACAGCATATTTCAATAAAGCCCAACTTGAAAAACGAATTAGGGAAAAACGAAAAGAAATGGAAACCGCTGCCAAAGACCTGGATTTTATGACAGCCGCCAGGTTGCGCGACGAAATAAAAATGCTGCAGGATAAAACCAAGGCACTTGTAAATTAGATTTTAGAAAATTATTTTTTTTAAATGTTAAATATTTCCATAAACCCCTAATTATCAAATAAATAAATTCTTATATTTAAAATTCCTTTTTCTATTATTTCCGAAATGCTGTGACAGTAAATAAACCTGTCGCAAATGAGATATAACGTTTTTTCAGTAGTATTCCTACTTAGTTTTTTCGCTTATTCACAAGTGGGAATTGGCACTTCGAGTCCGCAGGCTCAATTGGATATCGTGTCGAGCTCTGCTGCAAATCCTACAGTGATCGATGGGGTTTTAATTCCACGTATAGAAAAATTCCCTTCAGTGAACCCTGGTTTAAATCAGCATGCGATGATAGTTTATTTATCAAAAGCAACCGGCCAAAACCCAACAGGATTCTACTTTTGGAATGCTTCCGAAGCTAAATGGGAAACAATTAGCGGCAATAGTTTCGGAAATTTTTACAAACCCGGAACCAGCATCAATCCTAACAATATTTCTGATAATATTTACAGAATCGGCAATATTGGGATTGGAACAGAAGTTATTACCGCAAAACTTCAAATTGCCTTAAATTCTCAGGCAGATATCGCTATTAAAAAAGGCCTGGAAGTGGATAACAACAATCCTGCAACCGATAATTTTGTGACTTATGGAATTGTAAGTGATAATAGAAGTGCAACAAATGCCGTTAAATATGGCATAAAAAACAATGTTGGTGGATTGGGTACTGGGATCCATTACGGGTTTTTCAATGAAACCTATCAAAGTACCGGTACGAATGATATCTATGGAATTTTTAATCGTGTAGGAAATACATTCGGGGCCAAGAGCGATAATTTCGGTATTTATAGTATAATTGGAAGTCCAACAAGCTTAGGAACTATCTATGGAATATATAGTAAAGCGGAAGGTAACAGCAGTGCAAAGGTTTTTGCAGGTTATTTTGCAGGAAGGCTTGGAATTGGACTTAGCCCGGCAGAAGAATATATTTTACCTGCAACCAGAGGTAAAAACGAACAAATTTTGGTCACTAATAATACCGGAGATGTTAATTGGAAATATCCCAATGTCATGAATTATTCTTCTACCGGAACCGCAACAGGCGCCTATGTTATTCAAGAAGAAGTTTATACTTTAAGAATTAACAGTCAGGTTTCCAGTATAACAATACCTGAAGCTTCTACAAACCACGGAAGGATATTAATTCTAACCGCTTTTCAGGGAATGGGAATCAGACCTTTTAACTTTTTAAGTGGCGATACCTTGTATGATATTTCTACCGGAAATGATATTACTTCCATTTCATCCGGGAACAGGTTAATGATTCAAAGTATAGGGACGAGATGGGTTGTGCTTTTTAAATAATAAAAGTGTCGATATCGACACTTTTTTAACAAATCCGGGAACACATCTATGAAATCTTAATAAATCGTTTGGGGAGGTCTTTGGCTTCTTCCAATTTAGGAAGAATAATTTCAAGAACACCGTTATTGTAGGATGCTGAAATTTTTTCCCTGTATACAGATTCAGGTAGACCAAAGACCCTTTTAAAATTGCTAAAGTTAAATTCCGTTCTGGGAAATCTTTCGTTTTCATGAGTGTTATTTTCTTCTTTTTCTTCAGAAGAAATACTTAACATGTCATTTTCCAATTCAATAATTAAATCCTTTTTCGCTTTGCCCGGCACCACTACTTCAATCAAAAATTATCTTCTGTTTCCAAAATATTCACTTCCGGAACTCTTGTTCCAATATTATTTATATTAGTAGTTCCTCCCAACCAATCGGTTTTTAACATCTTGTCAATAGCAAATGGCAGCCAGTTAGGTTCATTCCCTTTATTAATACTCATAATTTCCATTCTTAATTGGTTAATAATAAGGTTTTTATAAAAATTAAATGTCAAAAAAAAATTCCATTTCAGGTTAAATGTCATTTCTTCCTACTCATTTCACACTTTCTCAAAAGCTGGCCTTTGTTCTAAAATTTTGTTATTTAGATTCTTTTTCTCCCGTCATACTTCATAATTGCTTAATTTTAAATCAGATTAAAATTATTATGAAGCGATTATTCTTTCGATTCCTGGAATTTATTAAGGATCTGCAAAATAAAATAGCCTTTTATCCTGCGGTTTTTGGGCTTTTTGGAATCCTCTTCGCCTTTATTATGATGTATCTTGAAGAAAAGGGGATTTCAAAATATTTACTGGAACATGCACCACTCCTGGTCGTGCAAAACGGAAATACTGCCTTAGTCATTTTAAGCGCCTTTATATCTGGATTAATTTCTATGATAGTATTTAGCTTTTCTATGGTTATGCTTCTGCTTAGCCAGGCTTCCAGCAATTTTTCTCCAAGGCTGCTCCCCGGTTTGATCTCAGATAAAAACCATCAGATAATTCTGGGGATCTATCTGGCAACAATTCTATATTGCATTCTTACATTATTTTCTATTCAGCCAACCGGAGATCAATATCAAATTCCCGGTTTTTCGGTGTTACTTGGAATCCTGGGTACCATTATCAGTATTTCGGCCTTTATTTATTTTATCCATAATATCTCACAAAGTATTCAAATCAACCATATTCTGGAACGTGTTTTTAAATCTGCTGAAAATTTGCTGCAAAATTTGCTCGAAAAGGAATCTGAGACCAATTCTGTTTTCCCTTCATCTAAAGATTGGTATGAATATCACTCAGAAAGAAGCGGTTATATGCAAGATATTTCCGCTTCCCTGCTTATTGATATCTGTGTTAAGGAAGACATTAAATTGCGAATCCTGCCTGTAAAGGGACAATTTATTTTAACCGGAATTCCTCTTTTTAAGTCGAATAAAAAACTTGAAGATGAAATCGTGAAGGGAATATCAGCCGGTTTGGATTTTTCGAGAAGCGAACTTGTGGGAGACAATTATGTCTTGGCATTTAAACAGATCACCGAAATAATTATAAAGGCCATGTCACCGGGAATAAACGATCCCGGCACTGCCATAAATGGGATAGATTATTTAGCTGAGCTTTTCGCTCTAAGATTAAAAAAGAAAGATATTTTTATTATTAGCCATAATAACAAAGCCTATATTAAGGTTTCCACAGTGAAATTTGAAGAGTTATTGTACAATGTTATGGCTTCCATCCGAACTTATTGTAAGCATGACATTATTCTGATCCAGAAATTATTGCTGATGTTTAAATATCTAAAAACTCAAAATGTAAAAAAACAAAGCTATTTAGACTGCATAGACACTGAGGTAAAAACCCTTTTAGACGATGTAAAACAAGCGGTTACCAACCAAAGGGATATTGACACCGCTTTAAAAATGGCTAAAAAATTAGGCTTAGATATTAAAAAGACCTGATTTTTACTATATTTCAACCCCAAAGTAAAATTATAAAATTGAAATCTACCCCCCTCATTTTAATCCTTTTAAGCATTTATTTCTCCGGGAATGCTCAAAGTACCGCATCCAGAAATGTATCAACTTTTATTACTGAATCACCTCAACTGGATGCTAATAAAACAATCTGGGTATATTTGCCTTCAAATTATGTGAATTCCCAACAATCTTATCCTGTTCTTTATTTACAGGATGCCCAAAATTTATTCGACAGATCCACCTCCTTTTCCGGGGAATGGCGAATAGATGAAACCTTAGACAGCCTTGATCTGGCATTGATCGTGATTGGAATTGAACATGGTAATGAAAAGAGAATTGATGAATTAACACCATTCCCACATCCTGAACATAATGGCGGCAATGCTGAAAATTATTTAAAGTTCATCTCAGAAACATTAAAACCGGAGATAGATAAAAGATTCAGAACAAAAACTGATGTTTCCAATACTTTCATTGGCGGAAGTTCTCTGGGTGGATTATTTTCCTATTTCGCTCTTTTAAAAGATCCTGAGATTTTTGGCAAAGCTTTGGTGTTCTCGCCAAGTTTTTGGTTTTCGGATAAAATAATGAATTTTACAGATGAAATTTCGGGAGAAAAATTGGATCAGATAAAATTATATTTTCGTGCCGGAGAAAAAGAAAGCGAGACCATGGCCCCGCTTATGTGTGATATAAAACAACAACTGTTGTGCAAAGGCTTAAAATCAAATCAGATCAATTTTAAAACGCTTCCAGACGGGCAACATAATGAAGCCTTCTGGGCAAGTTTGTTTCCTCAGGCAGCACTCTGGCTGCTTGAAGAATAGTTTAAAAAATAGAGGCCTTTTTGGAATCGACCCAATCCTGTACCATTTCTTCTAAAATATTTAAGGGAACTGCTCCGTTTAACAAAACCACGTCATGAAATTCGCGAAGATCAAAATCTTTCTCCAACTGGATTTTCGCGTCCTCCCGTAATTCTATGATTTTGTTCATTCCTATTTTATAAGCAGTAGCCTGGCCAGGCATTACGATATGGCGTTCTACCATTTTTACACAATCGCTCTCGGCATTGGGGGTATTTGCTTTGTAGTATTCAATTCCCTCTTCCCTGGTCCATTTTTTTGAATGTATTCCGGTATCTACCACCAATCGGCAGGATCTCCAAAGTTCGGCTGCCAAACGGCCAAAATCGGAATATGGATCACTGTAAAACCCAATCTCCTTTGGAAGCAACTCACTGTAAAGTCCCCAGCCTTCAATATAGGCTGTATAATTATTGAATTTTCTAAACATTGGGATACTGTCCAATTCCTGCGCGATCGCAATTTGCATATGATGTCCGGGAATACCTTCGTGATAGGCAAGAGCTTCCATTTGATATTTTGGCATAGCGCTCATATCAAATAGGTTTGCATAATAGGTCCCGGGTCTGGAACCATCAATTGCCGGCTGTTGGTAAAACGCCTTTCCTGCGCTTTTTTCCCTGAAAGCTTCCACTGCTTTTACCACAATTTCAGCTTTAGGTTTGGTCAGAAACAAATCGTCTAACCTGCCTTTCATAGTATTGATAATTTTGGTTGCTCCAGCTAAATATTTCTCTTTTCCTTCAGCCGTATTTTCATAATAAAACTGCGTATCGGTGCGCATAAATTCGAAAAAATCCTGAAGTGAACCTTTGAATCCAACCTCCTTCATTATCGCCTCCATCTCCCCATGAATCCTTGCGACTTCAATCAGCCCTATTTCATGGATCGCATTGGCTGTTAAATCGGTAGTGGTGATTCTTTTCAGTCGATTTTTGTAAAATTCTTCTCCCTTTGCAAATTTCCAAACCCCGTCTTCTGTGGTTGCTCGTTGCTGCTGATCTTCCAATGTGGCAATCAGGTTTTCATAAGCCGGCTGTACAGATGCTATCAAAGCTTTTTCAGCTTCTGCAATCAGATTTAATTCCTCCTTCTCAGGTAAATTCAGCTTTTCAACTTTAGTTTTAAAATCATTTAAGAGCGTACTGGTTTCCTTTGAACTGGCAAAGGGTTTTCCCTTGATCACATTTCTTGAATCCTCCAGCACCTTTTCAAAAACGAATTTGGGCGGTATAACCCCATTTTGTTCCCTTATTTTTAAACCTTCAACAATATCTTCAAAAACTTTTGGCAATCCATTTAATCTGGAAATATAGGCTTCCGCATCAGAAACAGAATCTATCCTGTGCATATTGATAAGAAATGCCGGCAACTCGGCATGATAGCCGTGCATTTGATTAATTGGATAACTATAAAACCTAAAATCATAATCGGCAATTTCATTTTTCTGCTCCTGCTTGAATAATCTATAACTCAATCTGGTACTTTCATCCAGAATTTCCTCCTCCACATTTTCTTGAAGGTACTGAAGGCGTTCTTTTGCCTTTTCAAGATCTTTGGTATATTTAAGAGTGGAAAAATCATCCCATTTCCCATAATCGGTTTTTCTTCCCAACTGGGTTTGCATCATTGGTGATTCAGCGACGTCTTTTTCAAATTCGGCATCAAAATATTTATTTAATTCTCCCGAAGCTTCTTCGATCTCGATTCCAGAATAATCCTTCCCGGTTTTTTCATCCTGACAAGAAACCATTCCGGCTATTGCCAGCATGGTTATTGATAATTTCAATTTGTTCTTCATAAAAATTTACTTTTTGATAACTGAAAAGTTAATAAATGAACCGCCAAAAACGGTGTGAGTTTGCTTTGTAAAATCTTCTTCTTTGGCTTTAAAGATATTGGGCACATAGGTTTGCGGATTCAAATCGATGAGCGGAAACCAGGTACTTTGAACCTGGATTTGAAGTTTATGTCCCTTCCTGAAAGTGTGGTTTACATCCTGAAGTTGGAAATTAACATCGGTTTTTTTGTTTGGTTCGAAAGGTTCTGGTTTTTCAAAACTATTTCTGAACCGACCGCGAATTATCTCACTTCTCACCATCATATAGTAATTACCCATTTTTAAATGATCCTGAGTTTCTTCATTATCTTCGGCATCCGGTGGATAAACATCTATTACTTTTACTACCCAATCTGCAGAGGTTCCTGTAGTCGCCACTTTTAAATGAGCTTCTATTGCACCAACCAAACTCATATCTTCTTCCAAAACGGGGGTTTCAAACATAAGTACATCCGGTCTGCGTGCAGCAAATCGCTGATCATCTGTCATATATTTCCGTGGCGTAAAAACCATCTTGATATCTTCGGAATATGGAACCGGCTTCTTAGGATCGCTTACAAATGAAACTTCTGAATTGGATGCACTATCACTTAATTTCTGATCGTCTCCCAGATAATATCTTTTGCTTTTAGCATTTTTTGGAGGCCAGGTCTCATAAGAATTCCATTCGCGATTTCCGGTATCAAAAACATAAGCTTCTGGCAAACCAGAATCCTTTGTTCCGCTTCCTTTTAAAAAGTGATTAAAGAATTTGGTTTCGATATTTTTCTGGTAATCTACTGAAATATTATCTCCAAAATAAACATTGCCAACGGCCTGACGCTCCCTTTTCCGTGCCCAATCCCCGTGACTCCAGGGACCAAATACCATAGTGTTGTAATTATTACTGCTCTTTTCAATATTCTTATACGTTTCAAATGGGCCGTAAAGATCTTCGGCATCAAATAAGCCACCAACAACCATCACTGCCGGCTTTATGTCTTCTAAATGCTGAATGATCCCGCGGGATTTCCAGAATTCATCGTAATTGGGATGCTCTTTTAATTGTTGCCAGTAGATATTATCCTCTTTGTAATACTTGTCTAAATTGCTCAACGGGCCATTATCCAGGAAGAATTGATACTGGTCTTGTGATCCCAAATCCGGGAATTGATACCAGGCTTCAGTAACAGGCTTTTCTTTCTCATACCCGAACAATGCTGTAACATTCCAATAACTCAGTAAATAAGCTCCGTTGTGATGAAAATCGTCAAAAAAGAAATCCCCGATTCCGGCCTGTGGCGAAACAGCTTTTAATGCCGGATGGGCATCAAGAAGCGAATAAACGGCATAAAAACCGGGATATGATATTCCCCAGGTACCTACACGCTTGTTGTTGTTTTTAACATTCTTTACTAACCATTCTATAGAATCATAGGTATCGCTGGCTTCATCGATTTGTTTTCCCTTTTTGTTGGGGATGTAAGCCCGCATATTATCATAAGTACCTTCACTCATCCAACGCCCACGAACATCCTGATAAACGATGATATTTCCTTCCTTCATAAGGTATTCATTGGGTCCAATCTTAGACAGAAATTGATCTTCGCCATAGGGATTTGAACTATATGGCGTACGTTGAAGGATAATGGGGTATTTTTTGGAAGTGTCTTTTGGGGAATAAATCGTAGTGTGCAGTTTTACACCATCGCGCATGATTATGTAAACTTCCTGTTTATCATAATTTTCTGAAACCTCATAATCGTCATTTTCCTGGGAAAATAGGGGAAACGATAACCATATGCTAATCAGAAAAATAAAGGGGAACCGTATTAATTTCATACTTCAGGAGATTTTTTTGAAGCTAAATATAAATTTTAACAACTTAAAATTAAAGAAAAATTATTTTAGTTCTTTATTCTGAAATTTTTTCAAACCTTCATTTAACCAATTTAAATATTCCCCGGCATCGGGCATGTAACCCACCGGCGGATTTAACAAATTCACATCCGGATCCAATAACACATAGAATGGTTGGGAATTATTCCTGAAATTTACAGTTTGAAAGGTTGCCCATTTATCGCCAATGGTTCTTATTTTTTTAATTCCACCATTGGGCCTTACATAATTAAATTGTTCCTGCTCCTGCAATTCCAACCTGTCATCTACATAAAGAGAAATCAAAATATAATCATTTTTCAGAACTTCAAAAACTTCAGGGTTGCTCCAAACCTGTTCTTCCATTTTGCGACAGTTAACACAGGCCCATCCGGTAAAATCGAGAATTATCGGTTTATTTTCAGCCTTTGCCACTGCAAGTCCTGTCTCCCAATCTTTGTAGGCTTTAAGGCCCAAAGGTCCTTCGGTTTCTTTTTCGTACACACTATAAAATAATGGAGGAGGAAAACCGCTGAGCAATTGTAAGTTAGCAAAACTGGAATTGGTAAGCCCCGGAAACAAATACAGCACAAACAGGAAAGTTAGCGTCCCAAATCCGAATCGGGTCTTGCTTATTTTCTTTTTAGGTCCGTCGTGAGGGAATCGGATCAATCCGAATAAATACAGTGCCAGACCAAGTGCGATCACGATCCAGATCCCTATAAAAATTTCACGTTTTAAAATTCCCCAATGTTGAACAAGGTCGGCATTGGATAAAAATTTAAAGGCTAAACCTAATTCAACAAAGCCTAAGACAACTTTTACGGTGTTGAGCCAGCCCCCGCTTTTGGGAAGTGAATTCAGCCAATTTGGGAATAAGGCAAATAAGGCAAATGGCAATGCCAGCGCAAGTCCAAATCCGCCCATTCCAAAGGACAATTGTGTTGCACCCCCGTCACTGCTTAAAGATCCTCCCAACAAAGAGCCCAAAATTGGACCGGTACAGGAGAAGGAAACAATTGCCAAAGTTAAAGCCATAAAAAAGATACCCACGACCCCACCAATACTTGAAGCTTTATCGTCCATTCTATTGCTCCAGGAACTTGGCAAGGTGATCTCATAATACCCGAAAAACGAAAAAGCAAAAATGATGAAAATGATAAAGAAAATGACATTGAGAGTCACATTGGTGGAAATATTATTCAAAATTTCCGGAGAAAGGCTGTCCAATAAATGAAAGGGCAAACTGAGCAACAAATAGATTATAAATATAAACACACCATATAAAACAGCATTGACCAAGCCTTTTTTAGGAGTTTTTGCCCCCTTGGTAAAAAAGGATACGGTAAGTGGGATCATAGGAAAAACGCAGGGAGTCAGCAAAGCGATCAGTCCGCCAACAAAACCTAAAAGAAAAATAGTCCAAAAATTGTTTCCTTCTTCCTCTATTGGCTGATAGTTTTCCCAACCTTGAATTGAAATATCCAAAGCCTCAGTTTTTTCAATATCAAGCGGAGTTACATCGGCATTTGCATAAGCTTTTGTGACTTTGTTGCTGTTTGCAGAAATCTGAAATGGTACGATATCGGGAGGCAAACATTGCTCGTCATTACATACCATAAATTCCACCTCAATTTCAATTATGGCATCCGTGTCCAAAATTTTCAGGGATTGGACAAAAACAGCTTCATTTTTAAAGTATTTGATATCCATCCCAAAAACTTCATCATAAATCGCGGGGATTTCAGGTTCTGAAGTTTTACCTATTAACTCATAAATTTCCGGGGAAAGACTAAAAATAAAAGTGGTGGGGATAGGACCATCCTCGCCAACTTCCTGGGAATAAAGATGCCAGCCTTTTTCAAGTTTTGCTGTGAAGACAAGATTATAAATACTATCGTTTTGCTTATCCAAACGGGCATCCCAGGTAATTGGATCTTCGATCTTATTTTCTTTATCTGAAGGGCTGAATACCTGGGCCTGAGCGGTAAAAAATGCAGCTAAAAAAAAGACCGAGATCAATAAATACTTCATAGGGAATAGGTGATTTTTATAATTTTTTGTGAAGGATCTGTAATTGCAAAACGGGCATCTGCCCGATGGTTTACGACCCAAACGATCTTATCTTCAGAACAAAGCAACCAAGTATTTTCTTTCTCCGGCAAAGATAATTTTTTATCCATGAAGAAGTCGCTTAACTTTTTCTTTCCTTTCATTCCAAAGGGATAAAAAACATCCCCTTCCTGCCATTTTCTCAAGGTTAAAGGATATTTTAAACTTTCTTTGGCTACATAAATACAATTCGGTGGGGTATCTGAAATCTTTTTGACTTCATTAAAGGTAAAAGTTCCAATTGGCAGCATTCCAATTTCTTCACCTTCAGAAATGCTGTAAACTTCATTTTCCTTATTTGCCGGTTTCTCTGTAAGAATTAGAAATTCCCGATCTTTGATCAATCTGTGGGTTTCAGAAAAAACCATTTTTCCCGGTTGTGCTTCCAAAAGATGGTTCACATCATCCCATTCCGTAAATCCGAAGGATTTCAATAATTGATATAAAACTGCTTTGGGATGGGGTATTTGTTTTAAAACTTCAATTTTAAACTGGTAGCCATAATTAGTTTTTGAAACAATTTCAGGATATAGCAATCCTATAAAATCTTCAACTAAATCAAAACTCTCATTGAGATGAACCTGGGTTTTAGAAAAACCTTCCAGGAACTGCGGATTTATCTCCTCCATTACCGGAATAATTTGATGCCTGATCTTGTTCCTGAGATATTTTGAAGATATGTTACTGCTGTCTTCCCTCCATTTGATGCTATTCTGCAAGGCATAAGCTCCAATTTCCTTTCTTGAAAACTTTAATAGCGGCCGGATAATTTTATTGTTTTCAGATTTTATCCCGGTTAAACCTTCCAGACCTGTGCCGCGGATCAAATTGATCAGGAAAGTTTCCAGATCGTCATTGGCATGATGTGCGGTCAAAATATAATCATAATTTAAAGCAGAACTCATATCATCAAACCAATTGTATCGCAACTCCCTCGCGGCCATCTGAATGGAAATTCCGGCATCTGCAGCATAGGATTTGGTATCAAAACTTTCGGTAAAAACCTCCACGTCCAAAGCATCGGCCAAATCGACCACAAAATTTTCATCGGCATCGCTTTCGTTCCCGCGCAGATTAAAATTACAATGAGCCATGGAAAACTCCAATTTGGCGTCTTTGCAAAGATGTGCCAGCACAACACTGTCTATTCCGCCACTTATGGCGAGCAACAATTTAGCGTTGCACAAATAAGGAAATTCTGATTTTATGAGGTTATTAAAGGCTTTTTCCATAGAATTCAAATATACAAAAGACAGAGGTAAAACCTAAATTCAAAATTCTGAATTTGGAATTAAAGAATCCCGCATTGCTTTGGCCTTAAGCAAACACTCCTCATATTCCAATTCAGGAATAGATCTGGATGTGATTGCCCCACCTACCGAAAAAGAAACATATTTATTTTTTGAACTATAAAGGATGCTGCGGATCACCACATTGAAATCAAAATCGCCATTAGGAGTGAAATACCCAACAGCTCCGCTGTATAATCCGCGTTTTGTTTCTTCAAGTTCTTCGATAATCTTCATCGCTGATATTTTTGGTGCTCCGGTCATACTTCCCATTGGGAAGGTGGCCCGTAAAATCTCAACCGGTGGAATTTGGGGCTCAAGATCTGCAGAAATGGTGGAAATCATCTGATGTACCTGTTTAAAGGAATACACCTTACAGAGTTCTTCTACTTTTACGCTTCCCCTCTTTGCTATTTTGGAAAGATCATTGCGCACAAGATCCACGATCATCACATTTTCTGATACTTCTTTGGAATCTTTTGACAATGCTTCCGCAATTTTAGCGTCCTCCACTTTATCAATTTCCCGCCTGGCCGTACCTTTAATAGGTTGTGAAATTATTTTTAGCCCCTCTTTTTTCAAATAACGTTCAGGCGATGCCGAAAGCAGGTAATTATTCTCCAGTTTCAAAAAAGCCGCAAAAGGAGAGGAGGAAATTTTATTTAATTTTTCAAAAACCCCTATAGGATCAATTTCCAGATTTTCAGCATAAAACTCCTGACAAAAATTGGCTTCGTAGATATCGCCGCGATGAATATAACCGAGTAATTTGTTTACTTTCTGAAAATAAGACTCCTGGGAAATCCTGGAATTAATAGCTTCTGTTTCTTGTCTATTGTCTGTTATTATCTCTTTTCTATTACCTTTTATCTCTTGTCTAATATCTAAGGCCTCTGTTTCAAGTATTTCCTCAAAATCATCATCCATTTCGTCGTCCGCCATTCTTAAATAGTGAAGTTCCAATTTGTCGCCTTTTAT
>JGI1221J11331_1000338_pt1 | contig 15311 bp, 12 predicted proteins | sample LakVidmifraction_4_FD_11331 | JGI IMG/M metagenome (IMG submission 11331) | reverse complement strand
TGTAGGAGGCGAAGACACCGAGGAAGACACCGAGGAAGACACCGAGGAAGACACCGAGGAAGACACCGAGGAAGACACCGAGGAAAACCCAGGTGATTTCGTCACGGTTCGCTTTGTTGCGTCGGGCCTCACTTACCGTTCCCACGTATGGCTCAAGGGTGAGACCCTAAAGCTTGAGATTGGGAGCCCCGACTATATCCGAACCGTGAGCGGTAAGGGTGACTCTTGGCTAGACCTAGCCGGAGACCCGGAGGCCCAGACCAAGCGCTGGGGCCACGTTAAGTTCGAAGAAGTTAAGTAAGAGGAGCCCGGGAAATGGCAGACTACCCCGCCTTATCGTTCGTTGATCTATCTTCGTTCTCTGGGCGTCCCACGTCAGATTACAACCCTGTGTACTCAAGCACTGCCATTTCCCAGGCCACTCTTCTATTCAAGATCGCTACTTGCCTCACCGCTCTTCCAGACATAGGAACTGTGCCCTATGACCTAGCTAAGAACGCTATGATGGCTATGGCTGACCAGTTCGTATTGTCCCAGCCATACGCCGAGGATCTAGCCTCCCCGTTCTCCTCAGAGACCATTGGGTCGTACTCGTACTCGAAGATGGCTCAGCAGATAATCTCCAAGGAACGCACTGGGGTCATGTGGTTTGACCTCGCTGTGGGGGAGATGGGTGTCTGTGATGAGAATGACCAGGCCTTCTTCTTTGGTGGAATTGAGATCATGGAGCACGACGGTAAGTTTGGCCTCGGATCTCACGGCGAAGGCAACATAAGATTGCTCACTATTTCTGACACCAAGCTACACTCTTTCTACATGCACCACGAAGCTATCACGGGCCCTTATAAGAACAAAGGGGAGTAATCGTGAGACACCTTTTCCCTACGTTGGTCCGAGTTGAGCGCCCTACAGTCACTAAAGTAGGAGGGCGCTTCCGCACGGGATGGACTCCTGTGCCAAGAGCAGAAAGTGTCCAATGCCGCCTGGACCTTCAGTTTGTTCGCCCCGGCGACATTCAGCCCGCCATTGTAGCTGGAAAGGCACCCGACAGGCACGGGCTGGGATTCTTCTCCACAGGAGCTCTACTCAGGGCAGGAGACCGCCTAGTGTGTACCTCAGGACCAGTGGAGGGTGTCTTTGAGATCCGAACCATCCCTGATGCCGCCCAGAATAGCCGTAGGGGTCACCACATTGAAGTCCAGGTATGGGAGACTAACCGCGACCTGGACGCGCTGTGGCCGGGTGCGTAGACATGATTCAGGTCAAAAGCGACTGGAGCGAAGTCCTGCGGGACATAGACCGCATCGGGGACAGAATGCCTACCATGAAGATGAAGGAGGCATTGGATTCTGTTTTTGCCCTTGCTTTCCTGGAGTCCAACGCTAACGTACACGTTGAGACCGGGTCCCTTAAAACTTCTGGAAAGAAGAAGTCCAAGGGTTCTAAGGTTAGTGCTCGGTGGGTAGGGGAGATCTCTTACGGAGGACCCTCTGGGGGCGTTCATAACCCTGTTGACTATGCCATCTATGAGAAGAGTCGCGGAGGGTCCCACGATTTCTTCAACACTCTTCCTCTTCTACATCCATTCTTCATCAACGCTATTAAGAGGGGGCTCGACTAATGGCTAAGCTATCTCTTGCCGCAAGAAACATGTTCGTACAGCTCCCTGAGGTCAAGACACGCATCATTGGGGGCTCCATCGGTAGCGACCCTACCTGGAACGACGGGTGGGTTTTCGATACACAAATTCCAGTCATCCTTGACGATAAGAGCGCTAAAGCGGTTATTGTTTTCACTGAAGGAAATTGGCAGGAACCTAATCCACACAATACGGCTAAGTTTCCTTTGCTGATGATGGACATCTGGGCTGCACCTACCCGAGACCTAGAGAATTCGATTGTCTCCTATGACGCGGACGATCTAATTGAAGATATTCTTAAGGATGTCTTTCCTTACTTCCACACCGTTAACAAGGATGTTCCTGGAGAGCAAGGAAACTCTTTTATTCCATATATGGGGGCCCCAGGCATGATAAGATATTGGGGTACGGAACAACAGATAGCAGATAGATCAGGGTACCCAATCATTGGGTCCCAACTCATCAACATGTCAGAATTCCGTGATGTAGAGAGCGGAAACGGAGTCCGAGCCCGATCTCACATGTTTGGCATTGAAAGTTTCTTCTAAATACTACTCACAAGAGGACTTGATCCAGTGAAAGTTCTACTCACAATCCCCCTATCGATCTTCTCAGGCTACGGAAGAGACGGAATCGGGCTAACCCGAGCGCTACGCGGGGCAGGCATCGACCTCTACCTACGGGCTCGCTCCGTGCAGGCTCCTCTACCTAAAGAGGTGTATGAGCTATTTGGGAAGCCCCTACAGGCACCCTTCGATCTGTCCATCACCCACGTGGACCCCATGGCGATGGAATTAGCTCCTGACGCGGAGGCATCTTGCGAAACCAACATCGCTTGGACGATGTGGGAGTGGCTAGACTGCTCTCACATGAAGGGTAGGTCCTCACTGAAGAAAAGGCTTAAGCCTTTTGATGCTGTGGTCTCTTATGATGAGGTCACTAAAGAGGCCTTGTCTCCCTACTACTCTGGGCCTATGTTGAAGCAACTAGGAGGCTCGGAGTTCGATAAGTGGAAGAAATTGGACAGGGACTGGCATGAAGAGGACTTCTACTTTGGAATGGTGGGAGCTCCGCTGTCTCAAAGGAAGAACCCCTTTGTCGCGGTACAGGCCTTCTCTGAGCTTAAGGATGAGTACCCGGAGTTCGATAAGCACGCCAGGCTGATGCTTAAGACCAGCCGAGATGACAAGGGCCTGAGTCCGAGGATGGAGGACGTTTACCCCGGCCTCCGGATCTTTGCAGACTCCTGGGGCGACGCAGGCATGGTTGACTTCTATAAGCACCTTCATGTTCTCCTTAGCCCCTCCAGGGGTGAGGGTAAGCACCTGCCCTCCTTAGAGTTCCTAGCAACTGGGGGTACCGTTATCGGTACCAACTGGGGAGGAATGGCTGAGTGGATGGATGAGGAATTTGCCTACCCTCTCAACAACTTCACTCTAGAGTCCATGGACATTGCCCACACCGAGTCTCTTAACGCCAGTGTAGACGTAAAGGAGCTGAAGGCTCACATGCTTCACTGCTTCCTCAACAGAGATGAAGTGGCCGCGAGGGGGGCCAAGGGGGCAGAGCTCGTACCCCAACGTCACTCGTGGGATGCAGTAGTCGAGGGGCTCTTTGTACAGCTCCGTACTTTGCCTAACGGTGAAGATCTTTGGTCCAAGTACCAGTTAGCCAAGAGAGAATCTGGCAGTGATTGATATTGAGATTAGATGCCCAGTAGGCCCCCGCCGACTATTTCTCAAAATGAAGTCCGAGGGCCTAACTCCTGAGATCACTTCGGGCAATCTAATAGAGCTGTCTTGCACCGACTGCAAGAGGTTGCTGAGAGTCAAACACGGACTGAATTGCCGGAGAGTACTGCATAGATATGACCTAGCGGGGGAATTAGTGGAGACACAGCTAGTTGTATAGGTAAGGCCGATAGTAAGAGAGAAGCTTACTACCTTCACTTGCCCCCCGATAAGGAGTTTTTCTCATGGCAACTAAGAACATGGAGGGATTTTCCCTCTCTCACGCCTCTATTTTAGACGGTGCTACCGGGGAGGACGAGCTCTTTGGGGACCTTTACGGTATCCGCTCCGGTTCCATGGAGCTCGACCAGGACAGCTATGACAACACTGGTGACGATGCCATCCTAAGTACTTGGTACTGGGCTAACAAGGTAAACGTCACGATCCAGGCTGGTTATATTCCATTCGAGACCTTCCAGCTACTCACAGGCTCCAAGGTAATCTCTTCCGGTTCCGGAGCCAGCGAAGTCATTTCCGCTCCCCTCTACGAACAGCGTCAGATGAACTCCCAGCCTCGTCCGATGCGTATCCGCGTTCCTTCTAAGGACTCTGCCGGAGTTGCACGCTACCTTGACTTCATTCTGTACAAGGTGCAGTTCCAGCCTTTCAGCTTCGACGGTCCTTCTTACAAGGAAGGTCTACTGGTCAATTACAACGGCTCTGCTTTGTTCTCAAGCACAGACCACAAGGGACAGCCTGTGCTTGACTCTGTTACCGACGAGCCTACCACGGCAATCGGCAAGGTCGTCTCTTGGGGAGACGCAATCTAATCTTTCTCTGGCATTAACCTAACTCAACAACAATAGGAGAGTCGCGTGACGACCAAAAACCCAGATACCGATGCACTTGATTCGGTCCCCTCTACCCTCACTCTAACTGGTGGTATAGAAGTAGAGGTACAGCGTCTTAAGCTACGTCAACTTCTACGACTGCTAAAGATCCTTTCTGCTGGAGCTGCTCCAGCGATGGAGGCTCTAGCAGTTGCTGATGACTCATCAACTGAAGACTTTACACAGTCTTTGATTCTTGCTGTCCTAGTCGCCATCCCAGAGGCAGAGGACGAGACGGTTGACTTCCTCAACTCTATGGTTCTGCCTGTCGGGTTCCACACAGGACGCAACGTAAGCAAGGCAGGCAAGGCAGAGAACGAAGCTTTGATCAATGAGCTTGACGAAGTTTTCTTCAACCCTGAACTTGAAGACCTAGTTTCCCTTGTAGAGATTATCGTTACTAACGAGGCACCCCACATCAAGGCACTGGGAAACCGCCTGGCGACCCTTCTGAAGGCTCAGCAGAAGAGCGTCGCCGCAAAGCAGAAGAGCGCCTCCAAGAGCACCTCAAGTCCCTCGACCCCCAAGGCCTCGTAGGGGGCTTTAGTATATCTTTTGACCTAGTTTCTTCAGAGTACGGTTGGACCGACGAAACGGTCATGGAAATGACGCTAGTTAGATTTCAACAGGTAATTTCGGCAATCAGGTCCAGAAGGTACTTAGAATCTAGAGAGGAGAATGCGCGTTTCTCATGGCTTGGTCGATCTGTTTCGACCTTCATCGCCGCAGGTTACATGATCAGCGGGGACGATAATCCAGCTGTTGATGCGGCAAGCAAGTTAGCTATTGACGATGTTGAGGCTATTCTTGTAGGAGCTACTGAGGAAGACGAGTGGAAGCCCGGTGATAAGGCTATAGTGAAGGAACCTAAGGTTGGTTCCTTTGAGAAGTTAGCTGGGTCACTTGGACCAAAGCGCTAAGTGAAGGTATGGCAGACAACGAGCACAGGGTCTTCTATAAGATTCTTGCTGACTTTTCTGCCCTCTCTAAGGGTACCCAGAAGGCTAAGCAGGACATCCGTGACCTTCAAGCAGAAGAAAAGAAGCTTAACAAATCCTCAGCAGAAGAGAATAAAAAGCTTGTAACCAACAAGAATAAGTCTACAAAAGCATACAAGGATGAAGCTTCTGCTGTTCGACGCTCTACAACTGCTCTTAAAAACCATAGCACTGCTATATCTAATGCCAATAAGTCCCAGGTAGCTTTCAACAGAAACCTTAGAACCAGCGTTGGTCTGCATGAGAAGGTAGGTAGAGCGGCTAAGTCTTCAAAGTCAGACATCAGGGGTCTGAGACTTGAGCAGGAGAAGCTAGTCAAGGCTCAAAAGGGTGGCCTTGGCAGTTCTCGCAAGGACTCTAGGGACCCAGTACTTGAGAATCTCAGGCAACAGACAGAAGAGCTCAAGAAGCTAAATGCTACCTCTAAGAAAGTAGTCTCTACTCTCGGGTCTGTTGATCGGCGCTTAATCAACATAGGTAGGTCAGCCGGGCGCGCGGGAGATGCCACTCGGGAGACCACTAAGGACTTCCACGGGGCCTCTAATGCGGCCAAGCGCCTACAGGGGAGAGTTCAGGGGCTAGGTAAAAGCCTTAACGGGCTTCACAGATGGAGACCTCGTTTAATCCCTCCATTCATTGCTCTTATCCCCATTATTGGGGCGGTCCTGGGTCTGATTAACCCTCTGATCGCGGGCCTGGGGGCTGTGGGGGCTGGAGCCTTAGGCTTTGCTTCTAGCTTGTCCTCGCTGTCCGGGGTTGTTCTATCTCTGGCTCCCGGCCTGGCGACCATGCTTACCCTAGTCTCTGCTCTCAAGACAGCCTTCGGGGGCATCGGGTCAGTCTTTAAGAAGTACACCGCTATTAAGCAGGCGGCGGGGGCCTCTAATGGGGGAGGATCCCAGAAGGAGGAGCTCACCCAAGCAGACCAGCTACAGAGGGCCCAGGTTAGGTATGCTCGGTCCCTTGAAAACGTAAGATGGGCCCAAGAGGATCTAACCGATGCCCGTAAGGGTTACCTTCAGACAATCAAGGACCTCAAGAAAGAATTGGAGGAGCTATCAGAGGCAGAAGATAAAGCTAAGACTAATGCCCTGCTGGCTTCTGAATACTATGCACAGATTGTAAATGATCCTAACGTAGACCAAGAAGATAAGGTAGCGGCCAAGGACTATGCAGATGAGCTGGCAGAAAGCGCCCTGGACGCCAAGGAGGCTCGAAAAGATGGTGAGTCAAGCCTTAAGGAGGCCCAAGGCACTGGAATTGAGGGAGACCGTAAGGTAATACAAGCGAAGCGTGGCTTGGTAGATGCTGAATGGGCGGTAAAAGACGCTCAGCTTGACCTTATCAACACTCAGAAGAACTTGGGAGACACAGCAAGTGCCTCCGCCACCGCCACTAATGATTTCCAAGATGCTCTGGATGAGTTATCTCCCTCTGCGCGTAATGTAGTTCTCCAGCTTTTGGACATGAACGATGCCTGGAAGAAGCTTAAGAAGACGGTACAGGAGTCTTTCTTCTCCGAGATCGCTGATGATATACCACTGCTTAATAAGCTCTTTCCTTCGCTGACTACTCTTCTTTCAGATACGGCAGGAGCAGGTGGGGGGGTCTTATCTGATCTTATTAATCAACTGACCAGTGATGAATGGACAGGGGATATTGAGCTTTTCAGTGAAGCCAGTGTTGGCCTCACCGAGTCTATGGGCGAGGCACTAGGTAACATCCTAGATATTATCAAAGATGTTGTTATCGCTGTAGGTCCGTTTGCTCAGGATCTAGCTGACTCCTTTGTTGACGCCACCGATAATCTAAAGGAGCTCGTTGGCACCGCCCGGGGGGATGGCTCCCTTGAGGGGTGGCTAGATACGGTATATGGCCGTCTTCAGCAGTGGTGGCAGATTCTAAAGAATATTGGCAAAACCCTTGTCAACTACGGGGATGCCGCGTCTGACTTTGGAGACTGGATCACCACAGCCTTCCAGGGAGTGACTGAGGGATGGCTAGATAACTCTGAAATTGCTAAGGAAGACGGGTCAGAGTTCCAAAAGTATCTTGAGAACATCAAGCCTGCTCTAAGCGCCATATCTGAGCTGTTTTCTGCCTTCTTTGGGTGGCTTTCTGAGGTCACCACCGATCCGGAAAATATCAAGAAGTTCACGGAGACAATTGACAGGATTAGGGAAGATCTAGGTCCCGCTCTAGCCGATATTTTTGCTATTCTTGCAGACTCTGATGTTTCCGACAGCCTCATTAATACTCTAGCCTCTATCCTAGACACCCTTGGAGATTTCCTAGACAGGGGAGGCCTAGAGGGGTTTGAGACCTTCTATGACACGGCAACTCTGTTCTTTGATGCTGTTAACGACTTCATTAACTTTCTTCCTGAAGACGCTATTGGTGGAATTGCTTCCTCTCTAGCTGTAATTTCCGCTCTTACCTTCTTTGGGCTAGATAAGATAATTCTTGGTCTGGCTGGGCTACTTAAATTTAAGCTCATTGGCAGTGTTCTTGATAAGCTCATCACCCTAGGTAGGGGTAAAGTACCCGCCCCTCTTCCCGTCAGGGTGCCGGGGGCCACAGGGGCTGGAAAGCCCGGTGCAGGTCTACCTGTGCGGCCTGGTCCAGGGGGTACCCCCTATACTCCTACGGTGTTCGACCCCAAGGGAGGAAAGAAGCTCCCCACTGGGCTATCTCCCGAATCCGAGAGGCTGGAAAGGGGGGCGAAGAAGGGACGGCTTAATAAGCTCAATCCTAAAAACATAGGCAAGGGGCTACTAAACACAGGCAAGGGACTACTAAATCCCTCTAGTCCCCTCAAGGGGCTGGGAGTTTCTCTCGGGCTCGGACTCGGAGGTTCTATCGCAGGATCCGTTATTGGGGATGGTGAGGGCGGAGAGCGAGACATCGGGGGGAGCATCGTTTCTAACACCCTACAGGGTGCTGGTATCGGTCGTATGCTAGGGCCCTGGGGGGCCCTGGGGGGGGCTATCGGGGGCCTGGGGTATGGAGCCTACACGGGTATCCAGAACTCAGACCGATCCGAGGAGGATAAGGACAAGTCCATACGAAATGCGGCGCTTGGCGGGAGTCTATTCGGACTTCTTCCAGGTATAGTCGCAGGGGCAATCATAGACCCCAACGTAGTTGATGAGGCAATAGCTACTGCTAAGGGAGCTATTTCTACCTGGGGTGAATCCATATGGGAGGATCTCCAGGCCATAGGAGACTGGTTCTCGACCACTTGGGACTCCGCAGTTACCTGGGTACAGGGGCTTCCCGCCCGCGTGAGCGCTGCTATTGATACGGCAGGGGACGGCGTATGGAGCGCACTTCAATCTATAGGAGACTGGTTCTCTGACACCTGGGATGACGCAGTACAGTGGCTTTACGACCTTCCTTACAATATAGGCGTCGCCATAGGTAACATCTGGAATGGAATCAAGGCGCTGGATGAGTGGTTCAGAGACCAGTGGGATAATGCGGTAGAGTGGCTTACTGGGCTCCCCCTGGCTGTAGCGGTTGCGGTAGTTAGCATATGGGGTAAAACCCAGGGCTTGCGGGACTGGCTTGGGGTGCAGTGGGATAACGCGGTAGACTGGGTCATTGGGCTCCCTCAGCTAGTTGCAGACACTGTAGGTAGCCTGTGGGCAAGCACAGAAGGAATCCGCACGTGGCTGGTGGCCCGCTGGGATGATGCAGTGGCTTGGGTGCTGGACCTTCCCTCCCTAATTTCTAGAACAGCGGGTAACATATGGAGATTCCTCACCGACCTTCCGGGCTGGTTGGCTGACCAGGCAGAAAGTGCAAAACAGTGGTTCAAGGATCTCCCTGAAGAGGTCGCCGACTGGGCGAAGGATATCTGGGGGGGACTGGGAGGAATCGGGGACTGGCTAGCAACCCAGACTACTGCCCTGAAAACTTGGATAGCTAACATCCCCTCCAACGTAGCTAGTGCCCTCGCCGACATCGGTGATATACCGGCTCGGCTGTTCAACTGGTTCACGGGGGGATTTTCAGAGGGATTTGACTCCACTCAGACTGAGCCTACTCCTGGGTATATTAGGGGTGGGATGCTTAACAGAGGTACCAGAGGTACCAGAGGTAATAATACAGGAGGGCCCATCTACCGTGCAGAGGGCGGTCCAGTTCCAGGACAAGGCGTAACTGACACAGTTCCTTCCATGCTCACCCCCGGTGAATTCGTGATGCGCCGCATGGCGGTGGCTAAGCTGGGAATGAACAACCTCTACAAGCTAAACGAGGGAACTACCTCGCTGGCTGACATCGTAAGCCAGAAGTCATCCAGTCCCCTCTCGTTCTTCAATTCCGGAGGCGCAGTGCGTGGTATGATGGGTGGAGATCAGGCATCCTCGGGCCGTAGCTTTGTTATTCAGCACCTGGAGATTAACAACCCTGTCGCTCGCTCTTCTGAGGAGTCAATTGCTAAGGTCCACGACGAGATCTCATTCATGTACGGATTCTAACTATGACTAACACAACACAGACGTTCTGGGACATCAATGGTGTTTCCCTCAATACGTATGCCTACAATATCAGCACCTTAGGGGGCGGGCGAACTAACGTACCCGCTTTGCGGGGGGACAACATCACTGTCCCGTACCGTAGAGGTGAGGTCTTCATTTCAAAGATAGCCGATTCTCGTGACATCACTCTTGGAATGTGGGTTAGTGGAAATGACGAGGCCGGGCTACCCCCCGCTGACGGTAATATCGAGGCCCAGTGGCAGGCCAATCTAGACAAGCTTCGTAACCTGATGTGGACTGAGGTCAACGAGCTTACTCTTCGGAAGAGGTTCTGGAGGGGTGGATCTATTGTTTCGGCCACGGCCCAGGTTCAGTTCACTCGTGGGTTGGAGCCAGCGATGGACACAGTAGGTCTCTCTAAGGTGACGGCTACTTTCCATCTAGCTGACCCTTTCTTCTATGGGGCCGAGGAGGAGATAGGGTTTTCTGATGAGACTATAGTGGTAGCAGTGAATGGGGATGTTTCTACTCAGTACATCACCCTTGATATTGGAGCCGGGGTGGAGATGGTAAACCAGGCCCCAAGTCCAGATATATCTATATCTTCGTCCGTAGCCGCCTCCCTTGATGTAAGGAGCAGGAGAGTGAATGGAATATCTTCTCCTGCTCTGGTGACCACTTCAGGGTCCGACCAATGGTTCTCTCTTTACCCAGGAAACAACACTATTGTGTGCAATAATGGAGATGCTACCATGACCTACCGACCCGCTTATTTTTAGGAGATCTTGTGCCTCTACTCGATGAATCAGCTAGTCTGAACATGCTTCTCAAGCAGTTCAGTGGTACTAACTACACTCCAACAGCCTCTTACAAGATAGCCGCCGTTGTGGGGGTCCCTGATGACGAGGATGGAACAGGGCTGGTCGAACCAACTGATTTTATCTATGAGAGAATAACAGTAANAAATGATGTCACTAACTTTGGTCTCTCTTCCGACGCAACTGAGGTAGTCAANCTTCTAGAGTGGGCCTTCCCTCAAGCCTCAGAGGACTGGGGTAGTGTATTCGGTATTGCTCTGTTTGATGCCTCAGATGCCTACATGGGTTACCTCCCCTTCTCTATTCCCAAGGTAGTTGGAATACAGGGAATCCTAAAGCTGAAGGCTGGGTCATTCATAGTTACTTCAGACTCCACACCATTGTCTATATCTATAGAGGAGGCACTAGTGCCCACGATCTTCACTGCACCAAATGGAACTAGGTATATCGCGAGCGTGAGTAACGTGGGAGCTTTGGTGCTCACATCCACTACTTACTTTGGAGTGCCCTCAGCCCCCACTAACCTATTAAACACGGCAGGTACTTTGACCTGGGACCTGTCTCCTAATAGTGGAGGAACCCCGGCCATCTCCCAAACAGTTTGGATTTCGGACTCTGACAACCAGTTGACCTCGTTCGGGGTTCTTGAGGCATCAGCTACTTCCTACGAAACAGATTATGCCTTAGGTAGCTTCTATGTCACAGCTGATAACATAGTTGGTTCCAGTGCTCCCACCAACGTAATTACTATTTCCTAGGTTCCCATGTTTTCACATACCGTACAGAAGGCCGTATCTGCCACAGGTCTGGGATTTGTGGCGTACGCTGACGCTGAGGTGGATCTAGGCCACCAGGCGGCGGTAAAGGCATCCTCTGTCAATGGGCTAGAGTTTCGGGTCTACGATCCATCTAATACCAACTTCTTAGGAACAATTCAGGACAGGGAGTTCGGGGAGTGGACCGACGAGCTCAATGGTAAAGGCCTAGGCAGGCTTACTGCTCGTATGAGCGATAGGGTGGTATCTAAGTATCGTAGCCTTCTAGCGGATGACAATGTGATCAGAGTCCACTTCCGCAACGCTGATAGGTATGCGTGGAGAGTGAAGGCGGGGGAGGACGTTATTATCTCCTCCGACGAGAAGAATGGACTCACCGCTGGTCTAGATGGTCCAGGAGCGTTAGACGTTCTAGAAGAAGCAATAGTGTTCCCCGAGTATCCCATCACGGGCGACCCCATCAGGGAAGCGCCCGACCGTTACTTTGGATATATGTCCAAGTCTGGCTCTACCTCTTTGCATGGCTCTAAGCCCCAGTATAACCTGGTTACCAAGCCAAAAGTCACCTCTGCATCTGACTGGACAGCAGTCGAGGGAGGCACTGCTGGAGCAACGAGCGTAGGATCAGGATCCGGACTATCTGGATACAACACCCTAAAGTGGACTTACTCGTCATCTGGAAGCACCGGTGTGTTCCTCAGGCTGGATGGGGGCGTGGGTGTTAGTGTAGTTCCCGCCTCGAAAATGTCAGCCCGTGTCTCGGTAAAGGTCTCCGGAGATACCCCCGCAAGGTTGATAGCTGTGTTTGATACTGGTGAGGTAGCTGATTACCAGGTAACCATACCTTCAGGTGAGTTCTATGAAATGATATTTGACGACATCACTGTACCGGCTGGTGCGTACTTCATGCGCTTAGGCATTAAACTTGATACTAACGCACATGTATTGGGCAGAACCGTGCAGATGTGTTGGCCCTTGATCAACACAGGTAACACATCCTACGATTACTTCGACGGAGACAGCCCCAACAATAAGTTCTTCATCCACGATTGGGCGGGGACATCTAACGCCTCGGTCTCCTCCAGAATTATCAAAATGTCTACCCTTTCCAATAACCAACCCTCATGGTATCTTGACTCTGCCTGGAACCACGATTTCACGGCAATCCGGAAGAGTGATATCAAAAAAGGAACGGCAAAGAATGCACCGGAGGGGTGGGCCGACCCCACTGCATACGTTCTTTGGCCCACTAGCCCTCAGCTACCCTCCTCACCTGGAACTGTGTACTGGCGCAACGAGTTTATGATGCCTAAGGACGGGGCGGTATTCTTGCAGGCGGCGGCTGACAACCGTCTTAGGGTATGGATTGACGGGGTGGAGGCTATCACTCAGGGGTTCAATGGGGACGCTACTGACATTACGGGCTCTTGGGATGGGATCCTGAAGAGAGGAAGACATCTCATAGCCGCAGAAACCACTAACTTCAAGAGCTTTAATCCGGGGGAGAACTACGGATGGTTCCTATGCTCTCTTTTATACAAAGTAGGTAATAGCCCCATAGGGGCAATCACGCACACCGACAAGACTTGGTTCTCTTTCTACAAGGGGGACACTAACGTCCCATACGTGGACACTAATTCTACTAAGAAGTCCAGCAAGACTGTCACTACCGAGAAGAAAGTAAAGGTTAAGTACACGGTAAGAAGGGGAGACTATCTTATCAAGATTGGCAATAAGTACGGAATCCCTTGGAGAGACATCTACAATGCTAATAAAGCTAAGATTGACTCCAAAGCCGCGTCTACCGGCCTCCCTAACAACGGACCCGGGTGGTGGATCTTCCCCGGCCAGAAGCTGACTATACCTGGAAAGTACACTACTACTTCTGTAACTGCTAAGGTTCCAACCACCGTTAAGACCACTAAGAGGGCCTGGGCCTCAGGGACTGCACTAACTACGAAGCAACCCGGCTGGTACCCCTACCAGGTTTTGGCTCAGTTAGTCACTGAAGGGAAGGACCGCAACGTATCGTCTCTAAATAATGTCAAACTGGGATTTGAATTTGGCTTTGATTCAGATGGAATCTCTTGGCAGGCTGGGTTTGACTCCATCATTGACCGAGCTTTCCGCGTGGGCTCTAGCATTTACGATGTTGCTCAGGAGCTTGTTGACGGGGGAATGGACATCCGCATGTCCCCAGACTTCACCCTTAATGCCTACAGGGAGATGGGGGCATACAGAGGGGTAAACACCCCCCCACAGGACAGGTTTGAGCTCATGGACAGGGGAGGAACCACCCTTTCCTACAAGGTTTCTAAGAGAACGGATTTGAAGAATTACCTGCTTATTGACACTGACAGGGGATGGAGAGAGTTCTCTAACCTTGATAGTGATGAGACAGGGCGAGCGGAAGTATCGGCCTCTCTTGGGGGAGTAAATGCAGACAAGATCACTCAGGCCATTGGTGATGAATTGGTTGCACTAGGACAGCGCACTAAGACGGCAACCACAAAGTTTCTGGTGGTGGACGGAAGAACACCCTATGTTGACTTCGACCTAGGTGATGTAGTAGTAGCAAGAGACGTATTCAAAAGAGCTTTTGATGTTCGTATCGTTAGCATGTCAGTCAAGGAGTCAGAGGGTGCAATCACTTGCACCGTCATAGCTTCGGGAGAGGGTTTGTAGTGCCAACACGCAGAGGTCCAGATAGTCCTAACAGGCTACAGCAAAATGCACAGAGGTCTGGGTTTGACGGGTCTATAGACGGTAGCCTTAGGTCAGCACGCCCCGTTAATCGGGAGCCTGTTAAACAGATTCCCTCCACCTCAAGAAATTCCAAACCCGGGGGGGTAATCTTCGGGACGGGTGGTAACCTAGAATACAAGACGGTAGGGATAGGAGACTTATTTATTCCCACCACTGGGGTACCCTACTGGAAGACTGAAGATGGGTGGCGCGGGCTGTTCTCTGGCTACTCGACTGTTTACCCTAATGGTTCCAATCCTAGCCCACAGAAGAACGCGTACGACGGCGTCATTTTAGGCCCAAACATAGTGAATAGAGATAATAATTCATACATCAATAGTATGACTGTCATAGGGTCTAACATTGAGTGGGAGGGAAACCATTCAGTTATAATGGGGTCCAATGTCTCTGCTAAATCTCCTGACCAGTTCGACTATGCCGGTGGGGTTAACAACTCTGTAGTAATAGGTTCTGGAACAACAATAAGTACGGAAAGTTTAGGCTTTTCTGTTGTTCTGGGGCCGAATAGCGCCCAGTCTGGGAACGGAGAGTTGCTCTCCATCAACGTCATTGGATGGAATAATGACGTTCTGTCTACTGTAGACGGAGATATATCTTTCCACACAGTATTGGGATTTAGCAATTCTCTGAAAGTATTAGAGGACCGACAGTCTGTTTACACTACTCAAATAGGCCATGATAATATAATTGAAGCCTATGAGGGATATGGAATTTCTCAGTCCAGTGCGCTAGGTTATTTTAACGCTATTAATGCACATACTGGAGACATACAGGGTGCAACGGTTGTTGGTTACGGAAGCACAGTGGAAAATGTAACTAATAGTAGCGCTTTTGGACACTCAGTTACTATAGAGAAGGCGGACAACTCTACTGCGGTGGGCTTTAGCAGTTCTATTGTGGGAGGTGGAAACTCAACTTTAGTTGGCTTTAACAGTAACTCTTATGGTGCACAGAACGCATCGATTTTTGGGTTCAGTAACAATGTAGGTCCATATGGAGACTCTTCTGGTCCCCCAGACCTTTATCCTACTGTGGTGGGGATGGCAAATACACTCGATGCCGGAGGAGGTGAGTTTAACCACCTTTTCGGATCCCAGAATAATGTGTCAGGAGTGGGGTTATCCAACATCACGGCTGTGGGTTTTGGCAACTCTGCTTCTGCCTCCAATGCGTACATGTTTGGTCAGGGCATCTCCGTCTCAGCCTCCTA
>JGI1221J11331_1000336_pt1 | contig 15341 bp, 12 predicted proteins | sample LakVidmifraction_4_FD_11331 | JGI IMG/M metagenome (IMG submission 11331) | reverse complement strand
GGCCAATAACCCCACTTTACTTATTGAACTGGGGCATAACTATGAGCTTCAGGAAAATAAAGAAAGGGCGCAGCAGTTGTATGTCGAAGCCTTAAGCGCTGTGAATGCCAGGCCTAATTTCGCTTTTTCTATTGCCCGCACTTTCGAGAAATATAATTTATTAAACAAGGCCGCGGAGACATACGAGAAAGCCATGGAACTTAATAAGGACCAGAATTATAATTTGCAACTGGCAAGGATTTACGGCGAGCAGGGCAAAACCGAAAAAATGTTTTCTAATTATCTGGGGTTGATAGAAGCCAATCCCGATTTTTTTAGTATTGCCAATCGTGAATTTGGGAAATATATTTCTGAAGATGCTTCTGCCGAAGCCAATATTATTTTTAGAAGATTATTGCTCACCAAACTTCAGGAGAATCCCAGGTTACTTTATAANACNATGCTAAGCTGGCTTTTNATTCAGGAACAGGAATATTTAAGAGCATTTTCTCAGGAGAAAGCGATTTATAAAAGAGGCGGTAAAAGTTTGCAAAATCTTTTAAACCTGGCCGTGATGGCACGAAAAGCCGAAGACTTTAAAGCGGCAAAAGCCATTGTGAATTATGTGATTGCCGAAGCTCGTTCAGAAAATATAGTCTTACAGGGCAACCAATTCTTCTTAAATATTCAGGTGGAGCAAGAAGCTGATCGAGCTGCTGCTGAAATTACCAGGAAATATGAAAAGTTGCTGGAGCAATTTGGCACGGGACTAAAGACGCTGGCTTTACAAGTTGATTTCGCAAATTTCCTTGCCTTCAAGCAGGGAGAAAAAGAAAAAGCGGTAGGTTTATTAAAAAGCCTTTCAGAAAAAACCAGTCGTGACTTCGATAAAGCCATGGTTAAATTAGCGCTGGCAGATATTTTAGTGGTTCAGGAGAAATTTAATGAGGCGCTTATTTACTATTCCCAGGTGCAAAATTTGGTAAAGAATGATAGAATTTCTCAAAATGCGCGGTTTAAAGTTGCAAAAACCAGTTATTTTAAGGGAGATTTTAAATGGGCGAAACAACAGTTGGATGTGCTTAAATCTTCTACCTCGCAGCTTATCGCCAACGATGCGATGGAGCTTAGCTTGCTTATAGAAGATAATTCTATTGAAGATACTACACAAGCTGCGCTTAAGAAATATGCCCGGGTAGATTTGCTTGCTTTCCAGGAGCGGAATTCGGAAGCTATAGAGTTGCTGGAAACTATTTTGAAGGAGCATAAAGGCGGAAAAATTGAAGATGAAGCGCTGCTGAAACAGGCTCAACTTTTTGAAAAAATGGAGAAATATGAAAAAGCTGAAGAAAATTATCTGCAAATTATAGTCTCATTTTNAAGANGNTATCCTGGCAGATAACGCCTACTATAACCTCGCTGAATTGTATGCGAATAAGCTGAAACAGCCGGAGAAAGCCAAAGAATATTACGAGGAAATAATCTTTAACTTTGCCGATAGTATTTATTTTGTGGATGCCCGCAAAAAATTCCGATCACTTAGGGGCGATTATCAGGAAAACCCGAAAAGAAATTAAGATGTATATATATAATGTAACCATAAACGTAGAAAAGGAAATTCATGAAAGATGGGTGCAATGGATGAAAACCGAGCATATTCCCGCAATGTTGGCTACCGGGAAGTTTAAAAAAGCTTTAATGACGCAGGTTATGGTAAAAGAACCTATGGGTGGGATTACCTACTCGGTACAATACACCGCCGAAAGCAAAACCGAACTCGAAAAATATTATGAAGTAGATGCTGCAAACCTAAGAAAGCAAGGCAAACAGTTTGAAGGTAAGTTTGTGGTTTTTAGAACAGAAATGCAGGTGATTAGCGAACAGTAGGTATGGGAAAATATAAGAAAAAATCTAAAAAGCCACAGCAGCGAGAGGGAGACGTTAGGGCAAAAAAACATTTGGGCCAACATTTTTTAACCGATGAAGGTGTAGCTCAAAAGATAGCGGATACGCTCAGTTATTCCAGATATAATAAAGTTTTGGAAATAGGACCCGGAATGGGGGTGCTCACTAATTTTTTGTTAAAGCAAGATGCTGAAATCCATGTGGTAGAAATCGATACCGAGAGTGTTGCATACCTTCAGGAGAATTATCCGCAATTGGATGGCAGGATTTATCAGCAGGATTTTCTTAAATACAATTTGCAAGAAATTTTTGAGAATGAAGCTTTCGCGGTTATTGGGAATTTTCCTTATAATATTTCTACACAAATCGTTTTTAAGGTTTTAGAATTAAAAGCACAAATTCCTGAATTTTCGGGGATGTTTCAAAAAGAAGTCGCTCAACGTATTTGTGCAAAAGAGGGGAATAAAACTTACGGAATCCTTTCGGTTTTCGTGCAGGCTTTCTACGAGGCCGAATATCTTTTCACCGTACCGCCATCGGTGTTCAATCCGCCGCCCAAAGTTGATAGTGGCGTTTTGCGTTTAACCAGAAAAGAAGACTATAGCATTGCCTGTGATGAGAAATTGTTTTTTAGGGTGGTAAAAACCGCATTTCAGCAGCGAAGAAAAACCTTGCGGAATAGTTTAAAAATTTTCAATTTACCCGATAATCTTAGAGAAGATACTATCTTTGGCCAGCGTCCTGAACAACTCGGTTTTCAGGAGTTTATAGATTTGACCCTTAAAATTCAGCCTTATGCAGTTTCAAATAAGTAATGAATTAATAGAGAAAGTAAAATTCCTTGTAGAAGAAAATAATAACGAGGAACTTTTATTGCATCTGGAAGATGTGCATCATGCCGACCTTGCTGAAATCCTTACGGAACTTTCGCTGGAAGAAGCTACGTATGTAATAAAATTACTGGATCACGGGAAAACCGCTGAAGCACTCATAGAGTTAGACGAAGGCGCGAGAGAGCGTATCCTTGAAACTCTTACTCCGCGGGAAATCGCCCAGGAGCTAGAAGAAATGGATACCGATGATGCGGCCGATATCATTTCTGAACTTTCTCCCGAACGCCAACAAAATGTGATTGCCGAACTTGTTGACGAAGAACACGCCGATCATATTGTAGAATTGCTTAGATATGATGAGGATTCTGCGGGTGGACTTATGGCGAAGGAGTTGGTAAAAGTAAACGAAAACTGGAGTGTCACCGGCTGTATGACCGAGATGCGGGATCAGGCTGAAAATGTGACCCGCGTGCATTCCATTTATGTTGTGGACGATAAAAATAAATTGAAAGGAAGACTTTCCCTAAAAGATTTGCTTACCGCGCCCAGTCAATCCAATATCAGGGACGTTTATATCCCACAGGTAGATTTTGTGAATGTAAATACCGAAGGGGAAGAAGTAGCGCGGATAATGCAAAAATATGACCTGGAAGCAATTCCGGTGGTTGATGAAATGGGACGCCTGGTAGGAAGAATTACTATTGATGATATTGTTGACTTTATAAAAGAAGAAGCCGAAAAAGATTACCAAATGGCTTCGGGTATTTCTGAAGCTGTAGAGGCAGATGATGGTCTTTTGCGCCTTACCCGTGCCCGATTGCCTTGGTTGGTTTTAGGCCTTTTTGGTGGCCTGGGGAGTGTTTACATTATGCAAGGTTTTGAAGAAGCCCTAACAAAATTTCCTATTCTGTTCTTCTTTACGCCGTTAATTGCGGCGATGGCGGGGAACGTAGGGGTACAATCTAGTGCAATTATTGTGCAGGGGCTTGCTAACGATAACCTTCGAGGGAGTTTGGTGCAACGACTTATTAAAGAAGTTAGTCTTAGTTTAATAAACGGGATCGCCCTGGGTATTTTAGTGATGTTGTTTGGTTTCGTGGTAGGTCAGGATCAATTGGTAAGTATAACCATAGCCATCTCCTTACTTGCTGTGATTATTGTTTCTGCCCTGGTTGGTACTTTCATCCCTATAATCTTAAATAAACAGGGAATTGATCCTGCTATCGCCACCGGGCCTTTTATTACAACAAGTAACGATATCTTCGGAATCTTCCTTTTCTTTTATATTTCTAAAATAGTACTTGGTTTCTAAGTTAAAGTTAGTGGCTTCAGACCTTCCTGAATTAAAAATCATTTCTTAACTTTGCACGCTTCGCAAGAAAGCAAAGATGAAACCATCCTCATTTCGAAACAATTTTCCAATTTTAAAATATTATTCAAAGAGTATCGGTAAGAAAGTCAGTTGTTGGTCTTCTTTCGGCGGTTATCATCTATATAAAAATTAAAATTAAAAGCAATGATTATTTTACATTCAGATACCAATCATCCAACATTATTAAAACAGCTGGACGATGCCGGGCATCACAATATTGAAGCTTACACACAAACCAGAGAAGAAACTATAGAAAATCAGCATTTGTATGATGGCATCGTTATTAGAAGCCGCTACACTATCGATAAAGACTTTATAGATGCAACGCCCAATTTGAAGTTTATTGCCAGGGTAGGAGCAGGTCTGGAGAATATTGATGTGGAATATGCTGAAGCCAATGGGATCACTCTTTTTTCTGCGCCCGAAGGAAACCGTAACGCGGTTGGAGAACACAGCTTGGGCATGTTGTTATCCTTGTTCAACAAATTGAATAAAACTGATAGAGAGGTGCGTGAAGGACTATGGCACCGGGAAGAGAACCGAGGATTAGAACTAGACGGAAAAACAGTTGGAATTATTGGGTATGGGAATATGGGAAAAGCCTTTGCCAAAAAACTAAGAGGTTTTGAAGTAGAGACTATTTGTTATGATATAAAAGACAATGTGGGCGATGAAAATGCCCGCCAGGTAAGTTTGGATGAATTCAGGGAAAAATGTGATGTGGTAAGTTTGCATACTCCCTGGACTTTAGAAACAGACCAGATGATTAATAAAGAATTTATTGATGCTTACAAGAAACCCTTCTGGTTTATCAATACCGCTAGAGGTAAAAATGTAGTTACCGAAGATCTTGTTGCGGCAATAAAAGAAGGCCATATACTTGGTGCTGGTCTCGATGTTTTGGAATATGAAAAAGCTTCTTTTGAGAGTCTTTTTGCCAATAAAAAAAATGTATCGGTTAGTGCCCACGAAACAATCCCGGAAGCGATGCAGGAGTTAATGTTCTTGCAAAATGTAATTTTAAGTCCGCATGTAGCAGGCTGGACACTAGAATCTCACGAGCGTTTGGCCAGTGTGATTGCCGGAAAGATTATTGATAAATTTGGAAAGGGAGAGGAAAAGTAATTTTCTTCTGAAAACTTATAAATATTGATAAACCTCACAGGTCTCGGAGACCTGTGAGGTTTTTTTATAGCGAAGCATTTTTATTACGTAGTGCTGAATTTGTTTCAGAATATAGCTCGTTGAAATTCAACAATAAAAACACTTTTTGGAATAGGTGCGTTTCGAATTAATGTTGTCCATAAAGTGGAGTGTCTTAGCTAGAAAGTCTGAGAACAAGGCTTGCGAAATTTTGAAAGCCAAGGAGTTTACTGGTGTAAATGCGATGTTCTGGGACTGGTTTCAAAACAAGCGTAACGCAGTTATCAGACTTTATAGACGGAAACTAATTATTTTGGCTCAATTCTACAAGTGCAGATTTAATAGATTCTTTACCTTCCAGTGCTTCAAAAGCCATGTTTTTTCCTAATGGATCTGCCAGACACATCACTAATAAGAAGGCAACATCATCTCTAGAAATTTCTCCCTGTTCCTTAAGCTTTAGAGCAAGTTTTACCTTTGCAAGACCCAAATCGTCTGTTAGAGCACCGGGTTGTACTATGGTATATACAATCCCACTATCTACAAGGTGATCGTCGGCTGCTTTCTTGGCTTTTAGGTAATGTTCTAAATCCCCACCTTTTTCAGGTTGGTCAGTTCCCATGGCACTAAGCATAACGAATTTTTTTACTTTGTGTTTTTTGGCGCCATCTACCATCTTCTTAGCTCCTTCCTGGTCTATAGCAGTAGTTTTATCGGGACCGGTGCTTCCACCAGAACCCGCGGCGAAAATAACACGGTCTATGTCTTTAAAAGCATGGTCTATATCTCCTTCCAGATCTGCCATTACACTTTCTACTTCCATATCGTCAAAGATTTGCTTTTGCTCTTCTTTGCGAATCATTGCGACAGGTTTAAAGTTCTCGGTATTATTAAGGATTTCAACAATTCTTTTCCCCGTATGGCCGGTGGCTCCGGCTACCAATATTTTTTCCATTTCTTTCTCTTTAATTTTTTATTAGATGGAAGATAAGGATGAATTAAAAAGCATCATAATCATTTCTTTAGAATAACATGAAATTAACAGCCTATTGGGAATGCTTGTTATATTTGGCTTCCAATTCTTTTTGAAACTCTTCCATAACAGGTTTTACGGTGCTTTCTGGAAGATCGGCTATTCTTATATACATTAATCCATCTACCGAGTTATTGAATAAAGGATCTACATTAAACGCGATTACTTTGGCGTTTTGTTTAATGTACTTTTTAATCAAGACCGGTAATCTTATGCTTTCCGGCTCTATTTCATCTATTATTCTATCAAATTTATTGAGATCTGCTTCACTGGCATCAAAAACAAAATCTTTATCGGCGTCTTTCAATTTAACCTTAAACTCCATTTTCGGCTTAATGTATTGTGCCACGAATGGATCGTAATAATGGGATTTCATAAACTCGATCATCAGGGATTTCGAGAAATTTGAGAATTTATTGCTGATGCTTACCCCGCCAATAAGGTATTTATGTTCGGGGAAACGCAGGGTACAATGCACAATTCCTTTCCAAAGTAAAAATAGCGGCATTGGTTTTTGTTGATATTCTTTAGTGATAAAAGCCCGTCCCATTTCAATAGATTTGCTCATCATGTTATACAATTCTGGCTCAAACCTAAAGAGGTCCTGAAGGTAGAAACCATCAATTCCATGAGCAGCAAAAATTTCGGTTCCCATACCCATCCGGTAGGAACCGGCTATTTTTTTTGCCTCGTTATCCCATAAAAATAAATGATAATAATAATCGTCAAATTTATCCAGGTCGGTGGCGTTGTTGGTGCCTTCTCCAATAGCCCTAAAAGTGATTTCACGCAACCTACCAATTTCTGCCAGGATATGCGGGACGATCTCTTTTTTAGCTAAGAAAACCTCGTAATTTCGGCTAGAGAGTAATCGTTTATCCAGCTTACGGCAGGTTTCAATTTCTGCTTCCATGAGTACTTCTGCAGTTTCTCTCGCTATTTTCTTGGGAGTTTTTGGAAGTTTTAGGTTTTTTGGTAATTTTTCAAAAAGGGTTTTCTTTTCAAAAACATTGGCGAGCATATAGGTTTTTCGACGTAGAAAACCAGTAAAAGCTTTCAGGTTGGAATGCTCGGCCTGGTCTTCTACAGAAACAGGATTCCCTATCCGCACCTTAATTTTTCTTCTTTTTTGAGTGAGCATCTCGCTGGGCAATTTTGCCGTACGCAAAATATCGTTCATAGATGCAAGCCGGTAAAAGAAGGTGGAATTTTTAGCGTGAAAATAAACCGGGAGTACCGGTACTTTAGCTTTTTGAACCAGCTTCATGGCGGCGGGCTCCCAGGGTTTGTCAACAATATGTTTTTCGTCTTTATAAGTAGAAACTTCACCGGCCGGGAACATCCCCAGGGGCTTACCTTCTTTAAGATGGGCAATCGCATTTTTTNTTCCGCCCAGGCTGGATTTGGCATCCTTATNGTCTTCAAAAGGATTTACCGGCATAATATANGGCTTTAAAGGATCTAAGCGATGTAGCAGGAANTTGGCTATTATTTTATAGTCAGATCGCTGCTNCAGCAGTAATTTCATTAAGATCATGCCATCTATTCCCCCCAGGGGATGATTGGAAATAGTGATAAAAGCTCCTATTTTGGGAATACGTTTAAGGTCTTTTATTTTGGGAATACGTTTAAGGTCTTTTTCAGAAATTTCAAAGTCTATTTCAAAACCTTCCAGGATAGAGTCAATAAAATCTATTCCGTTTAATTTTTTTCGCTTCTCATATTCCCTATTTAATCTTGAAATTTTTATGGTTTTTAATATTAGCCAGCCTATAGAGGTGCCCAATGGGCCAAGTTTTTCCAGGTTCATTACTTTGGCGACTTCTTTGGCATTTACAATTCCCATTTAGGCTACATTTTCATATTTCTTAATTATGTGTTTATGTGAAGAATTAATTTTACTCCACCAGTGGGTTTAATATCCCAAGATTCTCGATTTATTATTTAATCTATGGATTTTCAATTCACATAAAATATAATTTTTAATTTCGCGTAACAATTTGCAGGGTATTATGGGTAAGCTGTTTTAGTAAAATTTCTTTGTCTTTCTCCATGCTTTTAATGGCATCTTCATTAAAATGTCTTATTGTAAAAAGGGAAACCCCGGGCACGAAACTCACCTTAAACCTGGCTTTTAAGTGTTGAATTAACTTATTTAGTTGATTAAATTTATTATCAACACATACCGAAAAACTAATGGCCGAGTTCTGGATAAGGTCCACCTTCATTTGGTACCGGTGAAACAACCTGAAGACCTCGCTGATGTTTTCTTCTACCATAAATGAAAAATCCAGGGTAGAAAGCGAAATTAAAACCAGGTCTTTTTTAACGATAAAACACGGGATTTTTGGGAATATTAGTTCGCCTTTTCCTACTCTGGTGCCTTCACTTTCCGGCTTTAAAAATGGTTTTACAAATAGGGGAATTTCTTTTTGCTGAAGAGGTTGTAAAGTTTTTGGATGAATTACCGAAGCGCCGTAAAACGCGAGCTCAATAGCTTCCTCATAAGAAATATGCTCAAGTAATTCCGGATTTTTAAATTCCCGGGGATCGGCGTTTAAAACGCCGGGCACATCTTTCCAAATTGTCACATTTTCAGCATTTAGACAATAGGCAAAAATAGCCGCGCTATAGTCACTTCCTTCCCGGCCAAGAGTGGTGGTAAAGTTATTAAAGTCTGAGGCGATAAATCCCTGGGTGATATTAACGCGATTAATATCTAATTCCTGCTGAATAATTTCCTGGGTTTCTTCCCAATTAACTCCCGCATCGCGATATACGCTATCGGTTTTTATAAATTTTCTGGCATCCAACCAGTTATTCTGAAGCTGTTGCGCATTGAGGTATTCGCTNACAATCNTGGTAGAAACAAGCTCTCCATAACAAATTACCTGATCGTAAACAAAATCATATTGTTCAGATTTATTGTGTTGTAGAAAATTTTTTAATTCCGTAAAGAGTTGCTCCACCTTATTAAAAACCCGATGTTTTTTATCTTTAAATAGTGCTTCAAGATGTCGAAAATGGCTGTCTTCTACAGGCTGGAGGCTTGGAGGAATTTTTTTGCTAAAAAGATAATCTTTTACTACGATTTCCAGGGCATTTGTAGTTTTNCCCATCGCCGAAATTACAATAAGCTTGGGNCCATTCCCGGTTTTTTCCAGTACATTTTGAATATTCCTTACCCCGGCGGCATCTTTTACCGAAGCACCTCCAAACTTAAAAACTCTCATTTGCTGTTATTCGATATTCTTTTTAATACCGGTTTCGTCCATGTGTACGGTATACCAGTTTTTCTTGATATCGGCACCGGTGTTTTCGTAAAATTCCTGAGCGTTTTTATTACCTTCAGAAACCACCCATTCTACTCTTTTAACGTTGTTGTCGTGCCCGTATTGCACTATTTTTTTATACAGGGCGCCACCTAATCCTGTGCCGCGCATACTTTCTCTTACAATAAGATCTTCCAAATGAACGGTACGTCCTTTCCAGGTAGAAAACCTAAAATAAACCAGCGCCATTCCTTCTATTTTGCCTTTTACATCGGCTACAAAGCATTTAAAATTGTCTTCGCTAAAACCTTCATGTTCCAGATCACTAACGCTAATTTCAACTTGTTCCGAGGCATTTTCATAACCGGCAAGTTCTTTAATTAATTCTAAGACGGCGGGCATATCTTCCCGCTTAGCCTCTCGTATAACATATTCCATAAGTTTGATGTTTGTACAAAAATAAGCATAGAAATTAACAAATGCGGCTGTTTTTAAACCCTTTGGATATTATTAACGTGCTTTTTCTAAAAATTTTCGCATAGAATCTCCATCCATTTGCACCGTGCACCAATTGGTGAACACCTTGGCACCACTGCGTTGGTAGAAATCTCTCGCATGGGTGTTCCAGTCCAGCACTACCCATTCGGCACGCTCTACACCTTGCTCTTTGGCAAATGCTAGTACGCGGGTATAAAGGGCCTTTCCTAGACCTTTTCCGCGCATCTTTTCTCGAATCACAAGATCTTCTAGATGCACGGTTTTTCCTTTCCAGGTAGAATATCTAAAGTAGCAAAGAGCCATTCCTTCAATATTTCCGTCAACTGCTGCGACGAAACAGGTGAAAGCTGGATTTTCGCCAAATCCATCGCTTATAAGGTCTTCTGCAGAAATAATTACCGCTTCCGGCTCCCTTTCAAAAGCAGCCAACTCTTTTATAAGTTCCAGCACAGCTGGCATATCTTCTTTTGTACTTTTTCTAAGCTTAATCTCCATGGTCTAATATGTTTTATGCAAAAGTAAGCAATGCAATTTTTTTTGAAGTTCCCTACCTGGAAAGAACGATATTTTTAAACTTACACGGGTTTTAACTGCTCAAGATTTTTTTTACCTCTAGGAGATATTATTATCTAAAACGTTGTAGTAGGTGAAAAAAATGAATATTTTTGAAGCAAATAACGATATTAGTAAATAATGGTTAAGAGAAATCAGACTTTAGGGGAATTTATTATAGAAAATCAAGAAGCCTTTCCTTATTCTTCTGGAGAGCTTTCTAGGTTGTTAAGATCTATACGTCTGGCAGCAAAGGTGGTTAATCACGAAGTTAATAAAGCGGGACTGGTAGATATTTTGGGGCTACATGGGGAAACCAACGTGCAGGGGGAAGACCAACAAAAACTTGATGTTTATGCCAATGAGAAGTTTATTCAAACTCTTATTAATCGTGAAATTGTATGCGGAATTGCTTCCGAAGAAAATGATGAATTCATTACTATTTCAGGTAAAAATAACGACAATAATAATAAGTATGTGGTATTGATGGACCCACTGGATGGGAGTAGCAATATTGATGTAAATGTATCGGTAGGGAGCATTTTTTCTATCTATCGTCGGGTGACCCCTATTGGTGCTCCGGTTACTTCTGAAGATTTTCTACAGCCGGGCAATAAGCAGGTAGCGGCGGGCTATATCATTTATGGCACTTCTACGATGCTGGTTTACACCACCGGCTGCGGCGTAAACGGCTTTACCTTAAATCCGGCTTTGGGTTCCTGGTATTTGTCTCATCCCGATATGAAATTTCCGGAAAATGGAAATATCTACTCCATAAACGAAGGGAATTACGTGCATTTTCCCCAGGGAGTGAAGAAGTATATTAAGTACTGCCAGGAAGAAAAAGAAGACCGGCCTTATACCTCCAGGTACATTGGCTCTATGGTTTCAGATATTCACCGCAATATGATTAAGGGAGGAATATTTATCTACCCAAAAAGTTCTAAAGCGAATAATGGAAAGTTGCGCTTGCTGTATGAGTGTAACCCTATGGCTTATATCGTAGAACAAGCCGGTGGAAAAGCCAGCGACGGATATACCCGAATCATGGATATTCAGCCAAAAGAATTACACCAACGCGCTCCTTTTTTCTGCGGAAGTAAAAAAATGGTGGAAAAGGCGGAAGCTTTTATGAAAGAATATAAATAAAAAAGTTTAGGAACATTTTTCTGTAGGCTCCATAAACAACAAACGTCAAACAATAAACAAGAGATTGCCGCATCGCTTGGCTCTTCGCAATGACGCGTTGAATTAAGACCAGATGTTCAGACCGAGAACCTCACAACCCAAAAATTAGTTAGCAGTCTCAGTTTTCAATAGGTCTGGAAGCCCGAAAGTGGACAAACCCAAAACCGATAACCCACAACTGACAACAGAGAACCGAAAACCCACAACCGAAAACTGCCTTCTCTTAAGCATTCTTTTCCAGCAAATAGCGATAATCTTCAAAATTGAGTTGGCCAGAGAAGATTTGGATTGAGCGTTTAATTATCTGTTCTGACACTTCACTGGAGAAACCAAGCCCTATGGCATAGCGTTTAACCAGTTCTTCTTCTTCCTTGTCTATTTCATTATCGGCAAAGATAATTTTGAATAAATCGTGGATGTGTTCTAAACGTTTTTCTATACTATTATAGCCGCTAATAGGGAATTCCTCCGGATTTTTCATTACCATATTATATTCCTGTTCGCTAATATCTAATTTATGGGCGAAACGGTCTACCACCAATTTTTCTTTCTCATTAATCTCCCCGTCCACGCTGGCAAGGTTTACCATAGAGGCAAAGTGACTAACATTTCTAAGATGTTCTCCCGAACCAAATAAATCTGAAAATGACATTGTAATAAATTTTATATCGCAAATATACTCAATGAACTCGTTTAAACTTTTTCAATTGGCTAAAAAATTGCCTCTTTTTGCCCATTTTTTGTCTTTTTCTCTTTCGTAGCTCCGAGGATTCGGGGCTATGCAACTCAAAAAAGACTTCAAGTGGACAAAAAATCATTAATTTTCGCTACAATCCATAAAGTTTAGACGAGTTCAATCCGAACAGTATTTCTATTGAAAAATATTTTTAAAGTTTTCAGCTTTAATAAACTACCTCGTTGCAAGCCTGCCCGATTGAAACGAGCCCGCCAGGACATTTCAAATACACTTAGTCAGTCGCTAATCTTTTCTTAATCCTTTTTCTAAACCTTTCATTTTACTTAATTTCAAAAAGAAAAAATGAAAACACCATTATTGGTATTTAATAAAAACGGTATTTACTGCGAGCAGGCAGATGTATATCTGGATCCCTGGAAACCCGTAAATAAAGCCATTATTTCACACGGCCACGCCGATCATTCCCGGTCGGGACATAAGAAATATATTACACATTACACCAACATCCCAATTATTAAACATCGCCTTGGAGAAATTAATGTTTCTGGAGTGGCCTGGAACGAGACTTTTAGTATTAATGGAGTGAGATTTTCCTTGCATCCGGCAGGGCATATTATTGGTTCTTCACAAATTCGAGTAGAATATAAAGGTGAGGTTTGGGTCTTTACCGGGGATTATAAAGATGAGATTGATGGCGTAGCAGTGCCTTTTGAACCTGTAAAATGCCATACGTTTATTACGGAATGTACTTTTGGGTTACCGGCTTTTAAATGGCAGCCGCAAGCAGAGGTTTTTTCTGAAATAAATAATTGGTGGCAACAGAATAAAGAAGAGGGTACCACTTCGGTGATTTTTGGTTATTCGCTGGGGAAAGCACAACGTTTGCTAAAACATCTTGATACTTCTATTGGCAAGATTTACACGCATGGTGCCATTGAGAATATGACCGAGGTTATTAGACCGCTCGCTAAAATGCCCCAAACGACTCAAATTACCCAGGATATTAAAAAAGCGGAATTAAAAGGAAATATTGTAGTGGCTCCGCCAAGCGCTCATGGCACCACGTGGATAAAGAAAATGACGCCATATGTGACTGCTTCTGCCAGTGGTTGGATGGCCTTTCGCGGAGCCAGAAGACGCAGGGCTATAGATCGCGGCTTTGTTTTATCAGATCATTGCGATTGGACGGGACTTTTAAATTCAATTAAAGCCACGGGCGCCGAAAAAGTGATTTGCACTCACGGATATACCGATATTTTTTCTCGTTATCTCCGGGAACTTGGCTATGATGCCAGGACCCAAGAAACGCAATATGAAGAAGAAGCAAGAGAGGACGAAAAGTCCCACTCCCAAATCTTCCCCAAAGAAGGGGACAAGTCTATAGTTAAAACGGATATATGAAAAAGAATAATGAAGACAAAGAGCTCCACCTTCGGGGGCTGGGGGGAATAGGAGGCTTTGCCCAACTTATAAAAATCCTGGATAGCACGAACAAAACCAGCTTAAAAGTAGCTGCTTTAACCCAATATTTTAAAACTGCCGAAGATAAAGATAAGGTATGGACCATCGCTATTTTATCACATCGCCGTCCGCCAAGACCGGTAAACACCACTTTAATGCGTGGCTGGGCCTCAGAATTGGCGAATATTCCGTTGTGGTTATTTGAAGAATCTTATCATATTGTGGGCGATTTAGCCGAAACTATCGCCCTGGTTATCCCGCCGGCAAAAGAAGCTACCGAAAAAAGTTTGCATCAATTCCTTCAGGAAATTATAGCGTTAAAACCCAAAAGCGAAGAAGAAAAAAAAGAATACCTCCAGCAAAACTGGCTGGCGCTTAATTATCATGAGCGCTTTGTATTTACTAAACTTATCACCGGCAGTTTTAGAATCGGCGTTAGTCAGAAATTGATGACCCGAGCTCTCTCTAAAGCTACAGATATTGATGAGGATATACTCGCTTACAAAATGATGGGCAATTGGAAACCCGAAAAAACCAGTTTCACCAAACTGATTTTAGAAGAAAATGAGGAAGATTATTTATCGAAACCTTATCCGTTCTACCTTGCCTATCCCATAGATGGGGAGGTGAAAGAGCTTGGGGAGGTGGCTGATTGGAGTGCAGAGCATAAATGGGATGGAATTAGATCTCAGGTGATTGTAAGAAACGATGAATTATTTGTGTGGAGCAGGGGAGAGGAATTGGTGACCGATAAATATCCAGAGTTTCAGGAGTTTGTAGGCGTGATCCCAAATGGCACCGTAATAGATGGGGAGATTTTGTCTTTTCCAGAGGGAAAAATTGGAACTTTTAAAGATTTGCAAACCCGCATTGGCAGAAAGAATGTCACAAAAAACCTGTTGAAAAAAACACCGGTAATTCTAAAAGCTTACGATGTTTTGGAATGGCAGGGAGAAGATATTCGAACTACAGCTTTTACTAATCGAAGAAGTATTCTGGAAGAATTATTTAAAAAAGTGGCTTCGGAAGAAATCCCGCTGCATTTATCAAGACGGATTTCCTTTGAAAGCTGGGAAGAGGTGGCTGAAGAACGGGAACGTGCCCGGGAAGAAAAATCGGAAGGATTGATGCTGAAAAAATTAGATTCTCCTTATTTGGTAGGCAGGAAAAAGGGCGATTGGTGGAAATGGAAAGTAGATCCTTTAACCATAGATGCAGTGCTCACCTACGCTATGCGCGGTCACGGCCGAAGAAGCAATTTGTTTACCGACTATACTTTTGGCCTTTGGGATAAAGAAAAAAAGGAGCTAGTTACGTTTGCCAAGGCTTATTCGGGACTTACCGATGCCGAATTTGGAAAGCTCGACGCCTGGATTAAGAAAAATACTTTAGAGCGGTTTGGCCCCGT
>JGI1221J11331_1000334_pt1 | contig 15369 bp, 10 predicted proteins | sample LakVidmifraction_4_FD_11331 | JGI IMG/M metagenome (IMG submission 11331) | reverse complement strand
TGTTGTATTAACTGTACCTGAAGTAAGTTTAAGTGGTGCTGTCCCTGCTGTGGCTGACCCTGCTGGCAAGTGTAATCTAGCTGATGGTGATGTTGTCTGGATACCCACGTTACCGCCTGACAATAGAATGTATTTTGCAGAGTTATTTTGGGTTAGAACAATATCAGCATTTGAATTGATAGCTAAACTCCCATATGTTATCGCCGCATTTCCGTTCATAAAAGTAAGATGTGCTCCTGTGGTCTCAGCTTGTGCCCTGAATCCTCCTATAACATAGAGTGTATTCGTTTGAGCACCAATAATTACACTTCTATCTGTACCTGCAATGGTTATACTTGGTGCTGGGCTTACTGTACTTGAAAATGTAGCCATGTTGGTATTGTTTGATACAACACGCAAAGTTGTATTTGGAGTTGTTGTCCCGATACCTAATCTGTTATTAGTATTGTCCCAAAATAAATTAGCGTTGTTTTGCGCAAGAATACCTGATGCACCTGCAAAAAGTACAGAGCCTGCCGTAGCAGATGTGATAGTGTCACCGATTGACATACCACCTGCCGGTGTTGCCCATGTATTGTCACCACGCCAGAAAGTAGAAGCGGAAGCACCTGTACCACTGTTTAGGTTTGCAACTGGTAAGTTTCCTGTCACCCCTGTTGATAATGGAAGCCCTGTGACGTTTGTCATCACTCCAGAAGCAGGTGTACCAAGAATTGGAGCTACTAAAGTAAGTGCTGTACCGTTTGTTGTTGCTCCTGTGATACCTCCGAAAACACCTGCATTGTTGTACTGTAATTGAGTATTTGAGCCTCCTGGAGTGCCGCCACCTGGAATTGTAACTGTTACGTCGTTGCCAACATTTGTTGCTGTTACTCCTGCACCTACAAAGTTTAACGATGCGAGTGCCGAAGTTAAAGTTGTACCCTCATCTTGTACTATGATTGATCCGCCACCGCCACCTGAACCTAGATTGTATTTACCATTTGTTTGTGTGAGTCCTGCTAGGTTGACATCGTCAAGCTCTACTAATGAAACAGTCTTTGAAGAAACAGAGCTCCTAATCGAGTTAGCGTATGCTTCCAAGTCTGGTTTGTCTTTCAATTCTTCGTAGTTGATTCCAACCTCAAGAAGTTTAGCCTTTACTTGTTTTGGTGTGTCAGACGAACCGTCTTTTCCTTTCTTGCCGTATGCTCCATTTTTTCCGTCTGTGCCGTTTGTGCCATTTTCCCCGTCTTTACCATTAGTACCCGATAATCCAATTTCACCAGTGTCGCCTTTAATACCTTGTACAGTACTATCTGCACCAGTGTCGCCTTTCTCGCCTTTTTCACCAGTGTTTCCAATTTCCCCTTTCTCTCCTTTATCTCCTTGTCCTCCTGTCTGACCACGTAGCATCTTCCAAAATGTTTTAGCAAGCTCATTTTCGTCACCTGTCACAATCTCTACTTTCTGAACATCTTTTGGCATTGTATTTAATACAATAGCTTCAAGAGGTGTTTCAAGATCACGTACAGCGTCTGTAGTACTCTTCTGCTCAAGTAGTTGGTACTCACTTGTCTGCTCAATAGAATCAAGACTTTGATTAGTCTTTTCTCCTTGTACAACTCGCATTTCTTGTTCGTTTAAATCCATATTATTTTCTATTATATATTACATCAAGTATCTTTATCTGCTCTGCTCTCGTCTTAGGAATAGCAAACCCAAAGTCCTCAATAATAGAACCCATGTCTGCTTCTAATTCTATCATTTTGTCTGCTGACACTTTAGTTTGTTTTCTGAAAGCATTTATGATTTCTGATATGTTTTCCTTCAATTCGGGCGTTACTTCACTATTTGTTCGTACTACCTTCTTAGGGGGCAATTTAGAGCTCACAGAGCTGTCTATAATCTCTTTAGAGAGTGAATTATTCCCCTTAGCTGCCTGATACTCTGCACGGAGTTCGTTTGTGGTTTTGTGGGTAGGATTTAAGTATTTTACTTTACCATCTGGCAAAAGTTTTTTTGTGTCTTTCCAGTCCTGTCTTAGTCCAAAAAAGTCCCTTTCTCCTTTTACAGAAAGTTGTTGGTCAAAAGTTACACTTCTAACATCTGGTGTTAGTTTAGATGGCGCATGGCTCAATTCATATTCAGGGTATTTACCTTGACTTGATTTTATAAAATCAGCACCTGGTTTTTGTATTTTACCACCATTTAATCTTCTCGTGCTAAATTCAATAGTTGCACCCTTCCCTCCTTGCCCTAAAGCAAGTTCTGGCAACGTTGAAACATTTAGTCCTCTATTTTCTGTACTAGCAAATATTGTACTACGAGCAGATTGAGGACTTGTTTGATGATACACTGAACTAATTTTGTTTCTCGTAAAAGCAGAATCTGTTATTTCAGTACCTCTCTGACTCTTCACAAACTCATCTTCTGTCATTCCTTTTGCAATTGCAGTCTTTGCGTCAGATACTGAATCTGTGGATAACTCTGTTGCCTGCTTTGCGGACTGTGGTAATGTTTTAGATATGGCAACATTTTTAACAATATTATTTTTATTACTCGTAGTGTTTGCAGTTGATGCATTAAATGACGCACTTGAACGTGCTGGCATATTTATTGACTGATTTATGGCAATATTAGGATTTATAGTAGTGGTGGTATTTGCAGTATTTTGGCGAGACATACTCGGAATTAACGATTGATCACCAGTTGGTGCTTGTAATTCGTCTATTGTAGAAGCTCCTAGGGGGATGGTTTTTCCTGATGGAATTTGAGACTTGAATTGACTTGATGGTGCAGGTAATGCAGGCAATACACGTAATCTTAATTTATTTACTAAGTCTGTTGCTGCTTGTATAACTTGAGGGTCGCCAGTTTCTTTTGCTGCGGTCATTATTAAACGCATTTTTACAGAGCTTCCGAGATTATTATTTACTATTACGTTTGATACATATCCTGCTATTTCAGAACCTGCGATAGCTCCAAGTACACCACCTTGTGAGCCTGCTACAGCTCCAATACCCCTAGCAAAATACTCACCGAGTCTCCCTCCTACAACTTTTTGACCACGAATCTTTTTATCTAAAAATTCCATTGTCTTTAAGTTATTTCTAATGTATACATTTAAACCTTTGATTTCACCTGTTGTATCAAATGGTAAATTGTCTGTTTTATCAAATAAGATTTTACGTAGTGCATTTTCAATTGCAGCATACTCACTGTCGCTTTTTTGTTGACCTTTTGCATCACGTGCTGAATTAAATGCTTTTGCTCTAGTTTTGTCTACGTCTACCAAAGAAAGACTATCAGGAAAAGCATCTATTTGATTATTGATTCTTCGTATTAAATCTTGTTGGTCTAAATCAAGTAACTGCTTATCTATATTAGCTAAAGCAAGTGCACGAATTTCTTCTCTTTGAGTAGGTGGTACAAACTTATCTATTTCAGGCAAAAGCTCTCGTTTTGATGCGCTTGCTCTATCAATGTTTTTTTGTATCTCAATTATTGCGTCATCAACTACAACTGTTTTGTTTTGTACTTTTATATTCTTTGCAACATTAAAGTCAGAAAGTATTTCTTTTACAGGTACTTGAGCCTTTTGTAAATCAGACACAGATGCTTGTAATGACTTTGTACTCGAGAATAAAGCATCAAGATCACGTGAAAATCCTTCTTTAGCTGCTTGTGTGCTTGCCTCTGACCTTCCTGCTTTAGTTGCAAGTTTAGGTGCTCTAACTATCGCCCCTCCTATTCCTCCAAGAGCCAAACCAAGAGGTGCTGCGATTGCACCTTCAACTAATCCTTGTTCAAGTGAATTTCCAATATCTCTTCCTTCTTGTAAACCTCTTCCTGTTCCTCCAACAAATCCTGATGCCCCTGCTGTCAAAGCCCCTTCGACTGCTGCTTTTCCTACAGCTCCTTTTGCTATTTTACCTAAGAACGCTGGTGCTCGTACTACTGGCACAGCAATTGATGCAGCTTCTAGTGCTGTACCTGCTAAATCCTTGACACTAGAGACTGGTTGAATTTGTTCACCTGTAAATGCTTTTGTTGCAGAAAATGCACCTTTGTCAAAACCAGTACCTACTTTTTCTGTTGCATCTTTAAAAGATGAGAAGGTTTTTTTACTAGGAGTGACTGCATCCAATCCATACGCTACTGCGCCACCACCAAACTTTAAAGCTGTTGCAGATAACTTTTCAAATGGTTTTGTTATAGAACCTCCAATAGAACGAAGCATCCCCACCTCTTTCTTTGGTGGTAATGCCGCTACAGGTTTCTTATTCGATGTAGAATCTATATAACCCTGTACTTCAACCTGTGATGCACCTTGTTTTTCGAGTGCCTCTATGTTTTGGATTATTTGCTCTCGTGTAAGCATATTAGTTTACTAAGTTATAAGTTCTGCCTGAAGTACTTTTATATTGACCTGTTGTGGGTGCTACTTGAGTACTTGGGTTAGTTTGAATTGTTTGTTGAGCTTGAATTGCTACTCTCGCTCTTGCTGTGAGTTGTTGTATTCTTACGATTTCGTCTTCTATATCTTGTGGTGTGTTTGCCACTGGATCGAGTGTTGAATTAAGTCCCATCATGAGTTGTACGTCAGCATTAGACATTTGAGGACCAAAAAACTTCTTTATAGCTGGGTCTGCCATCGTTGCTAATAGATTAACTCTAATTGAGTCAAGATTTTTAGCTAATCTGTTATGCTGTGTATCACCTACTAATAAATTACCAGCTGTTCTTGATATTCCACTTGCACCAGCTGCACCTTTAAGAGACATAGCCTTTTCAAGTGCGCCATCTAGGAAGTTTAACGAATCTAGTGCTTGTACAGGATTACCAGTTTCAACCTTTTTCTTATCTGCTGCATCTTGTCTCTTTAATGCCATGTCTTGCTGTTTGAGCGCATACTCCATACCAAACTGTTTTTGGTCTTGTGCAAATTTCTGTTTACTCAAACCAAACTCCATGCCAAACTTTTCTTTGCTAAAGTCAAGACCACCTTGTTTCATACTGTTTTCAAACTCTTGCTGTGCTGCAATACCTTGTGCCTTAGCGTTTTCTGCATCTTGTGCGCCTTTCATTTCATCGTAAGCACTTTTAATAGCGTTTACACTTACACCTGCTGATTTAGCTACTTCTTCAATTGTTGTAGGATCGTAATCTGAGTACGCTATTCTACTTGCTAAAAGAGAGCGTGCTAAGTCTGTNGCTCGTTTCTTAGACGCTTCTACNGCACCTGAAAGTGAAGTCACGTATTTTTCAATNCCTGATTCTTTAGCGGCTCGTTTGTCTGCAATAGCTCGTGTTCCTGATTCTCGTGCCTGTGTAAGAATAGCTGATTCTGCTGCACGTCGCTCTTGTTCAATGCTTCCGTAAATATCCTCATTAGCAGATATTACTGTATCTGTTTGAGCGTTTCCAAAGTCTGATCCTAATTGACCACGTCGTGCGTTTACTGCACCTGATGTACCGATTCTGCCTTGTCCTTGTACCTGTGCTCGTCGTAGTTTGTCAGCGTATATTCTATTTGTAGCGTCAATTTCTGCTTGGAATTTAGATAATGTATCTCGTTGGATTTGACCTTCATCAATAGTAGAATTTGCTTGACTCTGGAAATAGTCTTGATTAGCTTGCTGTTGCTGTCGTAACATTCTTTCTTGTTCTGATTCTAGTCCTTGAAATCTATTTACACCTGCCGTAACAGCTGTCGGAGCTACTGTCGGTCTTGGTTCTACATTTTGTGCATTTCCTTGAGGTAAAGTATTTGTAGGTGCTGGAGCTGTAGGCATCGCTGCTTGTCCGTAAAGAGCAGAGATTCTATTATTAAAACTAGCGTTCCCTGAGTTAATTCTGTATTGGTCTTTAGTTATCCCTGCACGTTGAGCAGCAGAAGCAAATTGAGGATCAGCAAAACGAGCATCTACACTTCCTGGTAGTTTCTTGTTTTGTGATTGGTAGATGTCAAATAATGTTTGCATAGTGTTTATTTAAGAGTATGCAATGTATGATGCTTTACCTCTTGCTTGCTTACTAGAGGCACCTCCTGACGCTGTTGCTTGGAATCTTAGTACAAAACCTGTTGCTGATACTGAGTTGATTGTCAACACCATTTGGATTGAATTAGAACTTGTAGCCCCTACTGAAATTGCGGACGTACTTGCTGGGTCAATTCCCATTGAACCTTGTGTATTTGAAAGACCTGGTAAATTATCACCTCCAGTATTAGAACTTTCACCGAGTACGTTTTTAGAAACTAAAGTCGTTCCTGAAAATACAGCTACTCCCTGCTCTACCACAAATTGTGAGTCGAAGTTTGTTGTTCCTTGCACGTAGTAAGTCACAACTATTAACCTCGGTTGATAAGCAAGCGTCACTGTTCTATCTGTTGTGGTTGTTGTAGTAAGCCCTGCAATTGCTGTAACTACACCTGCGTCTATACCTTGTGGACTACTTGCTAATGAAGATATAACAATCATGTTCGTACCGTCAAATTCAACTACAATTATTTGATTAGCCAATATATCACCTGTGGAAAGTGCCACATATCCAGCTGTAGAAATTTTATTTAGTGTTCTTGCACCTAAACCGTTGACATTTAGACTTGCCGTACCTGTGTTTGCTACATCTGCCCTAAAAGACAATAACATCCCTGTTGTGTAAGCCGTAGGTACAGGAGAAAGAGTTATTGCATATGAATCCGTGCCTGTTGATGATGCCGCATAAGCTACAGTGTTGTAGTTTCTCGATTCATCAGACGCTGTTACATACCGATTAGACGTAGAAGGCGCACCTGATGTACCTAACAAAGCGTCATTCTCTGCTTGTGTTGGAACACGTCCGTCATTATCCCCTACAAAGATTGGTGTCGCTGGAGCTACGGGAGCAACTGATACTCTACCAATACCTTTTACTGATGTTGAAGAGTCGGGAGAACCTGCAATAGCGAGTCCATCTGCGTATGCCTTTGGAATAAGTTGATTTGCTGTGGTTATTGTCGCTGTACCGTCGTAAGAAAGAGGAATAGTTGCGTCAAGCTGTGTTGTTCCGTTTACGAGATTGTTTATTTGTAAAATGTGTGCAAAGTCTGTGATAGTTACTGTTGCTCCTAGTCTGTGTGCACGTACAACTCCTACCGTTTCTACACCTTGTCGTGATACTGATTTAATTGAAGTAAGTGATGTTCCTGAAAGCGCACAAGAGATATGCTCCTTTGAAGAGTTTGAGTTATCAAGAGTAAAGAAATAACGCCCAGAAGGTAAGGCAATTGAATCGTCATCTGTTGCTGATTGTAAAGTTGCAGTCGTTGCACCTATCGCCATCGCAGTAGCGAGTGATGTTTCGAAGTCTGCAAGTATTTTTCCTGTTAGAGTTGCCATTTATTTTGTCCCCACTCTTTTGTTATTTAATAATATCATATATTTGCAATAGTTAAAATTCTGGGTTATTCATGTTAGTTATTTTCCCATTTAAGCTCACGTTTTGCTTTTGTCGGAAACGTCCAGGTATCTTATCCTGATACAAATCAATATCTTTATCCAAATGACTATCAATATCTACATACCCAATTCCAAGAGCGACAAACGTCATTGTTCTCTTTCGGAACTTAGGCACTTTCTTCAACCGTATTTCCATAAAATATGGATACACGTTTGAAACAATATCCCCACCTATCTGAGCTGTACCTATAGTATTTGAACCGATGCTTTGAGGGGATGCGTAGTCAACATAGCTTGCAGAGCCCAAAACGGTACCTACAAGCTGATTACCTGCGTCATCGTACGAAATGTATACCTCGTAGCTCTGATCGCGGCTTATAGAGCCTTTTAATCGCATTTTTCTATACTTCTTTAACTTACTTGATCCCCATGTTTCACCTTTACCAGTCCAGAAGTTACTTATTGAAAAGTTATCATCGTCAAATCCTGTAAAAAGTTGGAACACGTCTTGAGATACGGACGAACCCATAAACAAATCACCGTCTTTTCTTGCAAAAGTTCTAGCTGTGTACGATATAATATCAACCGTGTTGTTGGTAATATCACATAAAAGGATTGTGTCGTTCTTTGTAGCGTTTACTGTCTTGCATGCTACGAGAATGTATCGTTCGTATGTATCAATTGTACAGTCATCAAACAAATAATTTGCAAATCTAAATTGAGGAAATAAAACAGATGGCTCTATAGCGTCACCTGTTATATTCTTTTTTAGAATAGTCATTTCAGGTTTTGCTTGATTGGCTACGTTTATAAATATAATACCTTCACCTGTTGAAACAGCACCTCTGTAAGAAAGTAAACCTAATTCTTTTCGATACACATCATTTGTTGCTGTTGTGTCGTTAGACTCTATTGAAAGGATGTATGCTGATTGATTCTTCATTGAATAATATGATCCGTCTAAACCGATAAGGACACTCATAATAGGGTCACCACCTTCATCTTGTGGGAATTGGAAGCCTTGCCCTGCTAAACGTTTTTCCGACTTAGTAAAGTCTGTAATACTGTTTACGTTTGAATTTTCCCATTGATAGTTTACTGTCCCTACTCCAGCATTAGACACTGTGTACGCCCCTGATATGTAGTTTATTGTACCTGTGCCACCTAGAGAGCCTGTTAGAACACCATTATAGTTATCTGTGTACACTTCACTTGAAGATGTGATAGTTAATCGTATTGCAAAAGCGTTACGTGTTCCACCACCTGCTTTGAAAGCTAGCGTTCCTGTTAGCGATGTTGTAGCCTCTGCTACTACCGATGTGTATACAGTTGAGTTTTGTACGTCAATGTATGAGCCGTAAATACCTGTTTTATCTTCAACCCTATCCCAAAGTAAAGCACGCCCTTTATCAATAATCATTTTACCTTTAAAGTTTTTTGCCGAGTCAAACATTGAATTAAAACTCCCTGGAGAGGCGTTGTGCATTTTATAAATACCGTCAATGCCTGATGCAAACGTAAACGTGCCTGCAAGTGAAGAGTAGTTTGAAAACGAGTAGTCTGCCGTTGCTGTAAGTCCTGTTACTGTGTCTGTCCAGGTTGTACCGTTTAAGTACTGAATCTTTGTACCTATCTTGCGCCAGTGTACTTTTGTACCGTCTGCTCTGTAACCAAATACTTGACCTGTTACGTTACCTGCTACACCTACTGCACCGATTCGTAGTTTCCCTGGAATGAGTTTTATTTTACCGTCTTGTACAAACCAGTTATTTGAAGAAGATGATGCGTCAGTTGGAATTACCTCACTGTCCAAAAGATTGTGAGTTCCGCTCTTGTACAATGGTATTTCCTTGTTTTGCATACTAATTTAATAACATGTTAGCGTTCCAATAAGCCATGTCAGTTATGTATTGATTGTATAGCGATTGATTCTCAGCAAAATAACTTGTTGCCTTAGGAGATAGTTGAAGTATGTCGTTTTGAGTTGCCATTCCGTACACCAAAACATCTTGGAACCGATTAGGTATAACTGGACTAGACCCTACCGTTAGATTAGTTGGTACTTTTATGTAGTCAAACTCGTACGATCCACTTATTGGCGGTTTTGTGAATCTGATAATACTGTTTACATAGTCTAAATACGCATACCCTCCTTTATTAAAGTATTGTCGTCTGTCAGCGTAGTTTACTATCTGGTATGGATTGTAAGAGTTGTTAGCCACTATAAATATAACCTTAGCGTCTGCGTTACCTTCGTAAGAAATAGCATTGTTTGTGTATTGAGCATTTTCTGCAAAGAAAGCAAAGTCAGCTGGCATTGTTATGTAAGAACCCGTAGCGTCTGAGAGTACTGTGCCTGTCGCTGGAGTTCTAAGAAATATCCACGGTCTATCAGAGCATACCTTTTGATATACCCTGTTCAATATAGAAAGCTCTTCAAAGTCTGAAAGCTCTGTGATGTCGCTTACTTGAAGCTCAAAGGACGTGATTATTTCTGTTGCTGTCATATATATTAGTGGTTAATGTCCACAGTCCAGAGCCCGAAGGCTCTGGGTGTGAAAACTAAGCAACCAAAATTTTAACTTGTAGGAACTTCTTAGCTCCGTCTGCGAAAGTTTTGATTCCTGCGAGGTATGAAGAAAAGATGTTGTTACCACGTCGGTCTGGTGTCTGACGGATGTCAACTTCTTTAATATCTTGTACAACGAGGTCAATAGCTCCTTTCTTTCCGTAGTAACAAAGAAGAGTTGTTGATGTCACTACAAAGTTTGTAAGTGATTCTGTAACATAAAGTCTTCCTGTTCCTGTTCCGTTAAGAGTAAGAACTGTTGCTGATGTCGCTACCGCTGCAATCTTAGAGAAAGCATCGATAGATACACTGTTTGTAAGCGCAACACCTTGTGCTGTCGTTACTGTAGGTGCATTTACGAGTGCTGCAATGTTTACAATAGTTGCTGCTGCATTAGCACCAATCAATACATTTCCAGCTGTTGCACCAAGAGTTGTTTTCGCTGTAAGTACAACACCACTGATTGTAATAGTGTCATTGTCTGAAACTACACCTGTAGATGTAATAACTACTTCACAAGGAAGGTTCTCTGAAATGTACATCTGCGCTGTTGAAACGTCACCGGCATAACCATTCTTGAATGTTGCTCCTGCGAGGTCGATATTCTTTGAAATGATAAACTGTGAGATATCAGAAGCTGCGTATGCGTCGACAACGAGTGCCATGTTTGACATAACGTCTTGGTTATTACGGTTTCGTAATTTAGCACCAAGTCGTGTAACCAATTGTGGAACTGTAGTTGAACTAAGCGTGATAGCTGTACCTGTTGAAGTACTTGTTGTAAGGTCACCATTGTCAAATGAGAATGATGCATTTCGGATTTCACCAAAACATTTTCCATCAAGGTCAACTGAAAGTTTAGTAGCAAGTTCTTTTCCAGCAAATTGCATCGCTTTCAAAGGCCCTGTTTGTGTTACTTCTCCATCTGATAGGAAGATAGCAATTTCTCTTTCAAGGTTTACTGTAAGATTTTCTGCTGTATCACTTACTTGGTCAATTGTTGAAGCATTTCCACGAGTTACTGAACGTACGAGTGCTGCTGAAATATCAAGTGCAACACGTGTTACTGAACCTCCGTATGTAAGCATAGGTTCGAGTCTCATGTTCATGATTTCATTTGCAACAGTTTTTGTCTGAAAGATTTCTTGGTATGAATTGTCGAACGCTACTTTAAAGTCTGTAAGAGCCATATTTTTTTAAGTTACACCGTATGTATTAGATGCAACTGGATTATTTTTTGTTTAATCCCCATTCCTTTTAAGAACTGTTTCGTATCATCTGTGCATTGTATTGAGCTTTCTTCTTTGGGTCTTTCATGACTTCTTTGAAGTATTCAATATCTTTTTCTGCACGACTATAGTCAAGCGGTTCTGGGTCTTTTCCTCCGTTTGGAGTACTTGTTTCTATGGTTCTTTTGCCTGTTATAGCATTACCATATGTATCTTCAAGAATCTGTGACAGAGTTTTCTTTGCGTTTTGAGGTTGGATAGCAAGTGTTTTAATTACTTCTGGATTTGCGATTGATTTAAACTCAGGCGCACGTTCCATTGCAATTTCGTATTGGCTTTTAAAAGCTGTCTCGAACTTATTCTCTTTGTCTTTGTCTTCAACTAGTTCTCTTTTTGTTTCTGCCTTAATAGACGATGCAAGTTTTTGCAAAAACTCTTTATCGATATTATGCTCATCTGCTATTTCAGATATACTATCGGAGATTTCCTGTTTAGTTGCTCCATTTTCAATGGAATCCCTTAAGGACTTGAGTTCTTTTTCAGCTGCCTTTCTAGCTTTCTTTTCAGCTACGAATACATGCTCGTCCACAACTCGTTTATCTTCTACAGTCTCTGACATTTCACCGATGGTTTGTTCAACTTCCTCTACGGGTTGTTCTACAGTTGACTCTGTTGGTGCTATAACCTCAGCATCTGGAGCAATTATGGTTTCATCCATATAAAATTACGTTTTGAAAGTGACGCACACTTGAGTTTTTTACCGATACTCAATCGTAAAAGATTTTGAGTCTCCCGACTCCCATTACTAATAAGTATACACTACACTATTATCTTTACAAATAATGTAGTCTATTCTGTGTTCACTCAGGCGAATGGGGGTTTCCCAAATAAACACAGAACGGACTGCACTATTCCGTTTNCNCTCGGATNGCNTNTTCTANAGCNNCCNTGAGAAAGTCTTTGTTCTTGCTAGCTCGCGTGATAGCACGTAGCATGTCAATCTTTGTTTTCATGTCAGCACAATAGCCCACAAACTCTTGATTTGTGAGTGTTTTGTACGAGCTAGAAATAATTTCAACTGACGAAACAATGTCAGAGACTAAGTTATCAGCAAGTATTTTGCCACCTTTACTCTCATAAAGAGCAGTAAGCTCAGATACTTCTTCTAAGTCTTTTGTAATCTCCTCTACTAATTCTTTATTCTTTTTCATTTATAATTTCAGTTGCTTCTTGTACAACTTCTGACACGTCAAGTTGTGGAATCTGCTTTTTCATTTCTTCCACTTCCAAAATATCTTCTGCCATTTGTGTTTCAATCTCTTCAAGTTTATCTGTGCATAGTTTTACCTTTGTTTTAGACTCGTGATACATCCATGCTGTAAACAACTGCTCTTCTGACAATTCCTTTACAAAAGGATGAAAACCTTCAATGTTCAGAGCCTTAGAGTTTTCTAAGTCTTTCTTTGCTGTGATTTCTGTCTTACTTCTTAAAAGTAGTTTAGTGTTTTCTTCAATTTGATTCAAAGTAAACGTAATAACGTGACCTACTTTTTCAATTACTCGGTCTTTAATACTTGGAAAACTAACCCCTTCAACGCTGTCTGCTTTTATTGACATTCTTTTTAGTATGTATTTCATGTTTTATTATTATAATCCTACTTCCTGTCCAGGGTCTTCATAGCTTATTTGCTTTGAGACATTTACCTGTTCAGGTGGCGGCTGACCGCCTTGTCCTATCTGTTTCATCTCTTGCATAAAGAGTATTCTGTTTGCATCCGCTGTCATGTTTCTTGTAATGATATCGTCGAGTGATTCTACGTACGCTGAAAGCAGAGTGAACTGCTCCATAGTCATATCCTCTTTATGGTCTCTCATGTATACAACAAACTTTTGCTTGTATGAGGTGTTTGCATTCTCGTTTGGTTGTACCTTTTCGTTATCGAGTAGTTTCTCAATATCTCTTGATGCTTCACTCATTATCTTGGCGTTACCAAACTCAACTGAATCTTGAAGCTGTCGGATAGTATCGTCATCGAATCCTGCAATAGTTGCTTGTATTTCGTATGCTTTTTGTGGGTTCTGAATAGGATTCTGTACGTTGTTTGAAAGGAATGTGAGCTTTGTACGTTTCTCTGCTTCTGACAATGCTATTTCAGCGTTTGAGCTTTCTACCATACAAACAAACTCTTCTCCTTTTCTAAAGATGTCACGACGTGATGCCTCAACCATTTCAATACCTTCCTCCCCTAGAATATCAATTGCAATCTTTTTAATAAGGTTATCTTTCACNCCCCACTCATAAAGCTTAGAGAAGCGTTTGTACCCGAATGAGTAAGACTTATTAAGGAATCCNAATCTATCTGCCGCGTTCGCTTGATTACCTTCGTAAATACCTACTTTATCCTCGTCTGAGAGTCCCTTAGAGCCTGCTGTGACACCTGATGCTTTCTCTTGAATGCCGTCTAGTAATTGATACACCTTTATTGGTGAGTCTATTGCTGGTACTTTAATCGTCTGGATAGCTTGGTCAACATTAAACTCTCTCTTTACTTTGATATATCCATCTCTTCGGTATTTAAGCTCTGCTAAGTTTTCAATCGCTCCAACGTTCACAACCTTTTGAGGTTTGTTTATCTGTTCAGCGTTATCAAGCATCTGGTTGATAGAGATAGCTTGTGCCATAAATATTTCACGAACATAGTCACAGAATGAAGGTGTATAAAACTCTGTAAGATCAGGAAACGCTGCCCAACTCCAGAATGGAAATAGGTTTGACGTAAACAAGTCTTTGAGCTCTTCTACTCGTACAGCACAAGCACCGTCCTCTTGTAAGAGAAGGTAGTACCGTGTGCCTTCGTATGTTGTGTACCACTCCCAGAATTTAAACTTATCTGATCCAGAGATTTCTTTTTGTTGAGTGTTTATGTTAGTGTCGTATGTTCTATTTTGCTTGTTAGTCTGCTCTTGGCTTGATTCTGTTGCGTTGCTTTGACCTTCAATAAGTCTAGTCGTTTCTGTTTTTAAGTAAAATCCGTCTTTAACACCTTTCTTTAAGTCTGATTTAGTTTTAATTACTCCGTACCGTCCCATGTACATAGCTTTTTCAAGGTCAATACCTCCAGCTGAGGGATCAATGAGAAAGTCGTACACGTCCACGTTATCAAGATGAGCTTCATACCCATTAACACTATCAGCATGATAAGAATATATAGCTCGTCCATAAATGATTGCTTGTTTTTTACCTACAATGTCTTTAATATCCCAATCGTTCTTTTGTTGATCGGCAACGCGTAAAGCATTGAGTAGTTTTACACGTGTGAGTTGTGATTCTTTTCTCTTAGTGAATTTAAAAGTGAGGGGATTGTCTATTTTTGAAAGGATAGTGTGTACAAAAGAGGACATTTGACCCAAGTCAACGTTAGCCCGTGCGTATTCTTGTAGTATTTTTCTTCCGTAGTATAAGTCTTCATTAGTTTTCCAGTTGCTAACTTTACCTTGCTTGTAGATTCGAGCAAACTGAATTTCTTTTACAGCTTGTGAGACTATTTTTTGTCGTGTTTCGTAATTTGTTGTTGCCATTTTTGAGTTTCCCCACTCAAATATTTATTTTTATTCACTAATTATAATATAAAATACAAATACTACAACCCAATACTAGGATAGAGTGGTCTTTCTTCTATAAAATCATCAAAAGAATTGTTTTCGTACGGCTTATATGCAATTTGTTCTGTGTATTGGAATGAATCTATAACATCGTCATGCTGTCCACGTGGAAATACTCTCATTTCTTGCTCTAAAGCTGAACAATCTCCTACAAAAAATACTGATTTACTTTCCATGAGTGGAATAAGTCCACGAATACGTGTTTCTTTTTTAATTCCACCATGTTTAAGTGGTGTTATAGACATAAACTTGTTTCGCTTTCGCATCTCTTCTTCTAAGAAAGGTTTAATAGCGAGTAAAAATACTGTCTCTTCTATCCCAAGTATTGTAGGTTTGTATGTCTCCTGTAAATAAAACAAGTGTTCAATCAATTCAGCTGGGTTTATTTTAAGTTTGTACGCTGTGACGTAGCGTTTACCTTCACTTGAAAGCCTGTTGATTGTTATACCTGTGAAGTCAGCACTGTCTTTTTGTGATACAGCTG
>JGI1221J11331_1000330_pt1 | contig 15486 bp, 14 predicted proteins | sample LakVidmifraction_4_FD_11331 | JGI IMG/M metagenome (IMG submission 11331) | reverse complement strand
TCATACTCTACACTGAATGGTATCAATCCTGTACTTGAAGATAATCCGTCTTGTGACGTTGCTATCAGATTAATATAATAAAATTCCTCACTATTTAGCCCGGAAAAAGTATGTTCTATTAAACTTCCAAATATAATATTTGTAGTATTTAGTAGATTCTGTAGGCTATCATATAGCCGCATCTCCCAAGACATAATTGGTACATTTTCTAACTGTGTATAAGAACCCATAAACTTGTACTCATTATTACCTATAGTAGCTCCAGATGTTAAATTAGGAAACTCTATGACTGGCTTGCTACTACATTTAAACATACCCCAATCACTTGTAGCACTTTCACCAATTGAATTTTGTACGGTAATCTGATATTTATATGTAAATCCATTTGCTAGTGTATTTGCAGGCAATATATGAAAAGTATTCACACTAGCAATTAATACACTCTCATAAACAAGCATATTATCTACATTGTTGTATATCTCTACTTTATATTTATACTGTCTGTCCCCTTGATTAACCCAAGACATTGTAATATCTTCTGTCGAGTCTTGGGCTTGATTATCGGGAGACAAGCGATAAGGTTTTAAAATCATAATTTTATCTCCTTTTTATTTGTATTGTTTGACTAAATTTGGCAGAATATTTATAAAAGAATCAGCGTTTTTAGTCTCTACTTTATCTATTTGTACATGATACGTGTGTGTACTTCCCGTTCCGGCAATAGGCATTTTGGATTGCATTACATTTTTCATATTGGGAATGAAATTTTTAAATATATTGTCTCTCGGTATAAATAACTCACCTTTTAATGCTTTTACCATTTGCTCGTTAGGTTTAGTATTAAACATTTTGTTAACTATTTCAGGCAAATCTCTCGACCCATCTCCAACCATTCCGCCCTTATGGAGTTTCGTATAGCCCTTTTTAAGATAATCATCAACATAATCAGGGTTTACATTGGTGATACTGCCACCAGAGGATTTCATTCTCACCGTTTGGATTACGTTTCCACTCGAATTAGATCCCCCGCTACTTACGTATTTCCCCTTGTAATCCCTTATAGAATCCTCCCATTGTTTAATATGTTTTGGATTACCTCGCCTTTTCGCGTCTGCGAGACCTTTTTCCATCACAGAGAGATTGTGATCGTTGTTTGAGCCACCAGATGGACTACCACCCACATCAGCCTGACTTGCCAGTGCTAAATAATCAGAAACAAATTCGCCCAGTTTAATCAACCTGTCACTATATCCATCAGTTTCAACGTTCTTAATACCTTCGATTAAATCAGCCATACCATCAATTTGCTGAGCATAGAATGGGTGTGTTTGCTCATCATGTTTTGACATAAATTCCTGAAGATTATTGATTTGTGTATTATATTGTTCCTGAACTCTTTCCGTCTCAACTCTGATAGCTTCAATGCGTTTATTATGTTCTTTTATCGCGTTTTCCGTGGATTTTCTTTCGTCTTGCAATTTATCTAGTTGTGATTGCTTTGTGATATAAGAATATTGTGCTAGGTATGGTTTAAGTTTTTCTATCCTATCTTCATAGTTACTAGACTCAATACCCTTTATAATGTTCATTAGGTTTTCTAGTCCCGAAACCTCTTCACCATGAAACTCGCTTGTAATCCTCTCGTGTTCTTTTATAAACTCTTGCAAATTAAATACTTGATTCTCATAATCTCTTTCTTCAATTTCTTTTTGTTGTTTTAAACTATCTATTTTAGTCTGTAAACCATCTATTTCTTTTTGATTGGCTAAGTCTTGGCTATCTTTATTATAATCGACTTGTAGTCTTTCTAAATCATCTGTTTCGGCTTTCACGGCTTTAGGGTCTGCTATCCAATCCCACTTACCATCTCTAAAAATTCTAATATTTTTTTCTTTGATGGTATTGGCAAGCCTTTCTTTTTGTTTTTCTATTTCGAGCAATTTATCTTGACGTTTTTCTTCTTGTTCTAATACTTGATTTTTCTCCTGAAGCCTATTTATTTCTCCCTCTATCGCGTTAATTTTATCAGAGTAAAGTTTGTTAACCTCATCTTTCTGTATTTGGATATTGGTTATTTCTTCGTTGACTATATATTGAGAGGTTTCTTGAAGCTTCTTAATTGTAGATTCTTCTTCGTTTATCAAGTCGATTCTCTCTTGTAATAAACTAATAGTTTGTTCAATTGCTACTATACGCTTGTCGGAATTTTCTTGAATAGTTTGTTTTTTTAATTCAAGAGCACTAATTTCTTGGTTGACTAGGTATAAGGCTAACTCTTGCTGTTTTTTAACTCTTTTTTCCTGTTCCTCAGCAATCCTCTCTTGTTCAGCGAGGTAATTCTTATCTATGTCTAATTTATAATCTATATATTCTTTATGACTTATTATGCCATCTGCATAATATTGCTCTATATACTCACGAACTCTACCCCAAGCTGCTATTTCATTGTCTGAACCCCAGTCATCATAAAATTTACGCTTATCCATCCAATCTTTCGATGCCGAAACTCTGTTGGATACTGCCGTACTAAATTTATCATTTATAGTTTCTATAGACTTTTCTAATTCTTTTGTTGATTTTATATTATTTGCAATCTCACTATCGGAATCCATCCAGCCATTTTTAATCTTTTGTACATCGCCAAATATTTTCTGCATCTCATCTTGCATTTCTTTTGAGCTTGCATCGGTAAATTGTATATCAAACGCCACAGTACCCTCTGCATTCGCATCGAACCAACTATCTATATCATACTGGCTATAAGCCTCCCTAATGTCATTAGCGCCTTTGTGTAGAAGAGTTTGCTCATCTTTGAAGGATTTAAATATTTCTTTATTTTTAGCAATTAATTGTCCAGTTAACTCAAGTTGCTTATTTATACCTTCGAAAGTGTTGTCATCACTGGCTTTAGTAAGCTGCTCTTCCAATAAAATCTTACTTTTAACGAGATTGTCATTCTTGATTTTAATAAGTCGTATTTCTGCATCTAGAGTGTCGAGATATTTGCGATTATCTTTAGGACTTTTACCGCTTTTTTTCTTTTTTTTACCGTCGCCAGCATCAATATTGTCCATAGTTTTTAATGAATTTTTATATATCCCTAACTTCTTATCTGCCTCGTCAATGTTCGATTGTGCACTACCTATTTCTCCTTGTATGTAATTAAGCCTTTGTTCATAAGCACCTATTGCAGTATTGTTCCAATCACCAACAAGCTCACCATAGCTTTTACCCTTTTGCTTGTCTCCTTTAAACTCTTGGATATATGCTTCTCCTCTTGCATTTATAAGTTCTCTCAATGCAAGAATTTCAGTTCTATATGCTTCAATGTTACTTTTAGCTGCTTTTACTATAGCTTCATTTTCTTTTATAGATGCTTGTATTCCTGACCTATTTTTTGTAAGCATAGCTTCAAGTAAATCCCTCGTTGCATCTTCTTGTAAACCAGTTGCGTCTAAAAGGTCTGGATAAATTTCCACCAAACTCTTTATAGTCGACTTAGATAATTGCCCTTCTTCGTTTAATTCCTCTAGCGCCGAAGTCAATAAAGAATATTCATCAGTTACAAGAGAAACTTCGTCGTATAATTCATTCAATGTACTAACTTGGTCTTCTAAGATTTTTTCTTGTTCTTCAATTACAGCACCATATTCTTTAGTAGAATCAAGAACACCATCTATAGCAACTTGTAGATCCGCATGTGCAGGTGTAACTTCTCCATCCATATTATCTGATAAATTTAATAATGTCTTTGAAGTTTCTTGTAGTTCTATTCTAGTTTCTAATATTTTCTTTTTTATCTCTGCTCTTTTTGCAATATCATCTGTGTTTTTAAATTCTTCGCCGAGTTTCTTAAGTGTCTCTATATCTTTTTCTATCGCATCTGAGCCGGAATCGTTTTTCTCATAATCCACTCCACCATAACTATAAGAACTTCTTTCAAAAAACTCTTCTTGTACTTGAATTTTGCTATTTAATTTTAAAAGCTCTTTTTTATCTCCTATTTCCTGTTTGAGTAATTGTAAGTGTTTTTCTTGTTCTGGTGTTTTATATTCGATGTCCATTAGAGATTTATATTCTGATTCCATACCTTCAAGTTCGCCAGTAAGACCCGAAACTGTTTTCTTCACTTCTTTTAATGTGTTGTTAAATTTATTCATATATGTTACAAGCCCAACAACAGCAGCTGATCCAGCGACAACCCAAAATAAAGGAGACGCGAGCATTGCAACAGTCAAAGCTTTTGTAGTGGCTATCAATCCAACTTGTGCTACTTGTAAGGCATAATACCCTACAGTAGTTGCCATTAAACTACCACCAGCAAATACAGCTCCTTTACCTAAAAGTATTAATGCGCCCGACAAAAGACCCACCTTTAAAATATAGGATGCTATATCATTATTCATTAATTTATCTAATACCTCTATAAATTTGTTTACTGAATCTACAGTGGTTTTTATTGCCTCACTATCAATCATATTTTTCCAAAACATCTGCCCCGAACTTTTAAGTTGAGCCATTTTACCTTCTATGCTATCTAAGTATATTTCATTTTCCTTCATAGCTGATCCCGTAGCGTCATCAGTAGCAATTATAACATCTTTTATGGTTTCGAAGTTTCCTAATATAGCTTGTAATACTACTGCTTGGCGTTTACCCGAAACCAATTCTGACATATAGTTTTGTTGCTCTTTGCTAAGTGTAGGGTAAATTTCAGCCAACGCTTGAAGATTATCGTATGTACTCTTAAGGTTTCCATCAGTATCATATAGCGACAATCCTAACTTTTTAAAAGCACCTTCTAATTTAGGTGCCAACCCTACAATAGTATTACCTTCTTCATCTATAGCTTTTAGCCTCTGTGTGATTATATTCAAACCNGAACTCACTTTGGATGAGTCTTGCATAACTTCAAATCCACCTGTAAAAAGTGCAACTGTCTCTTCGAAACTATTTCCCGCTTGATTCATTACCGCTGATGTTCTCCTTACACCTTCTGCAATATCTCCAGTTGCTACTGCAAAATTATTTGCAACTTCGTTGTAAACATCATTTATGCGTCTTGTAGCCTCTGCTGTGTTCTCCGATTCGACTTGGAATCCTTTTAATGTTGCTATAATAGATGATGTAGCATGCCCTAAGTTTTCTATACCATCACCAACATTTAACATTAATAAGGCTTCATTTGCCAAATTCATTGATTCTTCAAGTGTAAATCCCATTCTTGCAAAGTCCGCTGAAGCTTGTATTACTTCTGTCCCAGTTCTACCCAATTCCTTCCCTAAGTTAAAAGCTGTTTCTGTAAATTTAACATAAGTTTGTTCCGATACGTCAGTCACCTTTTTAAGTTCTACCATTGCCGTATCGAGAGTTTTGACACTTTTAACACCGTTTTTAATACTATTTACAAATCCTACAATAGCGCCACCTATAGCATAAAAACGTAAGAATTTAAAACTATTTTCCAACGCTCTACCTAAAATACTCCCTGAATTTTCTGCTGTTTTAGAAAACCCAGCCATATTGACTTTTGCAGAATTAGTGGCTTTGGCAAGCCCTTGCATTCCTTTTGTATTTTTTTCTGTATTTAATACTGGGGCTTTTATACCACCTAATTTTCTATTAATACTCTCTATATCTTTAAAAGCTTTTTTATCAACTTGCACATTTAACTTTATAGCTTTCCCAGAAATTTTATTTATTTGTGATTTAATATTGCCTATAGCTTTTGGATCAATTTGGGCGTCCAAAAGCATCTGAATTTTACTCATATCACCACCGTCCTTCACTTTTTACATAAAAAAATAAAGCCTATAATTTATAAGCTTTATTAAGTACATAATATATTTATTTCACTTTCTGATTTATCTCTGATTGTATACCGCTCGCAACCACCTTTAATACATTTCCATAACTTCTAAGTTGTATTTTATCATTGGATAATTTTTGAATAAATGTCGCCTTTTTAGTATCTCCATTTTCTCCAATATAAGATAGTGTTAAAACCTGTGGAGAGTATCCTTTATTACCAATCATACCACCTACTATGCCTATTCCACCCAGTAAAACTATACCAGCTAATGCTTTGCTAGCCGAGAAATCTTTACTACCAATTGCTTCGGTAGCAGGTTGAACGTCCATACTAATATATTCACTAAAATCTATAATTTTTCCAATACCTTCAGTTAAGATGTGTAGACAATCGCCCTCTAAAACAATAGTCACAGGAGATTCTGCTTTCATGCCTTCAAATTCTAAAACATCTACCTCTAGTTTTTTATACCCATTTTCGGTTAGCACCTTATCTTTAAGACTACTATTTTTACCACTTTCTACCACTGTTAGAATAATCGCACCAATGATTATAAAAACTACATAAATCATAATATCTCCTCCTATATTTTATTATTACCACAAGTATAGCATAAGAAATATTATTTGTCAAGTTAATTTTATATTTATATTATATCAATTGTTGCAAAATTATACATTGGCTATATTACTAGGTTGTAGCGTTTGAAGATTATGTTAAAATTGATGTTTTAAGCATTTATAAGTCTAATATAGATTTCTTTTCAACTTGTTTAATCCCATCTTTGCCAAAATATTTGCTCAACTCATCATCTATACCCGTATCATTATATGTACTCACCATCTCCACAGATTCCCAGCCAATTATTTGCTTAATAATCTCTGCTGGTATATTTGCTTTTGCCAAGCTAGTTGTGAAGAAATGGCGATTAGAGTGCCAATAAAAATGTTTATCTATATATTGGTTAAACTTCTGACCCCAACTATCTAAAGTAGATGTCTTAGCTTGTATCCACTCGCCTTTGCTTTTGGTAACCAATAAATACTCATTGTCTATCCCTAATTTCTCACGCTCTTCTATCCATCTATCTAAATAAGGTTGAAAATTAGCAGACAATATATACTTTGTAAGCATCTTTCCTCCCCTACCTTTTGTTACTATTTTTTCAGGTGTCCTATACAGAGATCCATGTACTATGTAGTCTGACTTAAAGAAACCTACTTTAAACCTAGGTAGTTCTGCCTTCCTAGCTCCACTATTCATTGCTAAAGATAGAGCACAAGCCTCTTGATACATTTCTTTTCCCATAAGTATGTCTAATAATTTCTGCAACTCTTCATCTTCAAATACAGTCTTTTCTCTAACTGGTTGACTATCTGGTGCCGGGATTTTATTAACTATATTACGAAAATCAGGAAAATCGTCGTCCAGTACAGTCTCAATAAAATTAGACATACTTGATATTGATGATCTCAATCTTCTTACTCTACTAGAGCTAACCTTCAATGTGTTCATTAACCAATTTTGATATCTCATTATATCTCTCTTCATTATATGCGTAAATTCCTTGTTTTTATTTTCATTTAAATTCCAAGTAAAATATATTTTAATATCACTCTCATAATTAATTATAGTCAGTGGTGAACGACCAATGCTTTGCATATACTCTATAAACTCATCCAACAAATCTTTATTATCTTGATTAAAGTTTATATAGTCATCTGCTTGCACTATATCATTATATACTGTTTTTCTTGCCATTTATCTCACCTACCTTATTTTATATTTACCTAACTGTGTATCCTTGCCCTCTTAACTGCTCAATCATAAAACTCTTGTATTTACCATTTTTCATTTCTTCTTTTGCTAAATCCATATAGGGCTTAGCTTTATGCCAAGGTTGATTAGCCCCAAATAAATTTCCACTTGTACCATAATGCACAGTTTCAGAAATATATTGACGGTAATCATTCGGTTGCCAATAATTAGATCCATGCTGAAAATTAGATGGATTATAGGGCATATTCTGCCAGTTATGCCCTATTCTAACTTGAGCAGAAACACCCTTATATTCTAATCCAAAATTATTTAAACTATTTAATAAACCATAAGTCCTCTCATAATCGCCCTCTGGTTTATCATATACTTCCTTTTGTATCTGTGCCTCAACTATATCCTTAGCCTTGTCTCCTACACCCGCAAGAGCCTTATCTCTTGCCTTTTGCAACTGAACTAATAGCTGACTATATGTCCGAACTTGTGCCATCTTTAATCGCCTCACCTGTAGTCTTAGCCATAAACTGTTTTATGAAATCCATCTTGCTTGGATCAAATCCCTCAATTTCTTTACTCGCTTTAGCTATAAATTCCTCAGCCTCATCTTTGCTAGGTAATTTTTCAAGCAACCCACCAAGCATATTTTTCACTACATTTTGTATCGAATTCTCTCTCTCATATGTATCATTTTTCTCAGTTATGTAATTTTCAAGTACACCATTTAATTTACCGATTTCATCATACCCAACATTATTAGCAACGAAATCATACACACCCGTTTCCACAATTAAATCATAGGATTCTACCATATCAGTAACCATCTTACCGTCGTCNCCTTTAATTTGCGGTAATGTGAAGTTTGAATATTCTTCAACTACTAAAACTTTAAATGCAATATCTAGCGACGTATAATCTAAAACTTGTAACTCGTCCTCATCGTCAATTGCTGAAGCATATATCGAACTTACTAATCTCACCTTGTCTAGTATTGTTAAATATTGCTTGATTTCTACTTCCATTTCCTCATTAAATTTACATATTTCTATATCTTTCATGCCTTTCTTTATTGCTTTTAATTCTCCAACTTTAATTTTAACCATTATTTAATTCCCCCTTGTTTTTTATATTACTATTTGGCACGAATTGAAAGATTTGAACTTTCGTTATTAGTTTTGGAGACCAACGTGATAGACCTAACTACACTAAACTCGCACATTTATTAAAAGTAAAAAATAAAAGAGTGGGGTTTAATCCACTCTATCATCTTCTGCAATATCTATTCTCTTATATTTCTTGTTCTTTTTAGTATCCTTTTCTAAGTCTGCCCATTCACAATCAACAGGTTTGAACATAGCCTTAACCACTTTTTCATTCAACCCATAATTATGCTGAATATACTCAACGGTATACACACTATCCAAATTAATCCCCATTGGTGGCATAGCAGCAGATACATATTTTACATTAATATCTTTCATACGAACCACGTCCTATTCTATTATACTCATTATAGCCATTTCGTTATTCTCATCAGCTAATAGGTCAAATTCTGCGGATACATTTGTTACACCATCTGTACTAAATGAAATTTCCATATTAGATTTTGGAGTACAGTTAGTTATTTCTAATTCAACAAACTCTAATTCACCGAATTCATTTTTAATCTCAGTTTTACCTACAATTATATAGTTTCCAGCAAATTTGTCAGATTTAATTCTAAATGTTCTTACAGGAGCAGCACTGTCGACCATATAATAAACAACTATTTTATCTCCTTCGGCTAAGCTAGTAAATGTCAACTCTGTTGTAGTTATTTCATAGTCGGTAGTTGCTGTTTGTTCTGCTATATGTGTTCTATTATCTCTATCTACTGTAAATACTGCAAGGCTTCCAACCTTAGGTGCTTCAGTTAGAGTAGCATTTTTAGTTACTCCTAATGTTAAAACTTCTCTTTTTATAAGACCTCTAGTTTCCTTTTCGTCCGTAGCACCTAGTAAAATTGATATCCAAGCTAAGTCAAATACCTCAAACTCAATATTAAAAGTACCTTCCCTGTTACTGTCGAATGCTATTTTGTTTACACCCTTTGCTCTAGCGAAAGTTCTCTCACTTGTAAAAGCTAAGTTTGTAGAGTTAGCATAGTCACTATATAGTCTAGGTTTTCTCGTGCTTCTTTCTAGTAAAAATACATCACAAGCATCTTTTATTGCATAATTCATATATATCTCTCCTTTATATTTATATTCTAAACGCTAAGCGTTTAAATCATCTTAATTATCTTTTGCCAATGTGGCATATCTTCTTTTGGATCTTCATATTTAGCAGATAGTTTGTATCCCATGTACTCATCAAAATTACTCAAGCCAACAATTACTTGGTAGCTATTTATAAGCTGATAATATGTAAACTCACTCACTTCTTTATATGATATAAAACTACTACCTTTATGCATAACTGTATTGATTATTTCTTTAAAAGTAGGCTCTTCAATCTTAGCTCTACGATTTCTATGAAATTGCATCTTTTCATGTATCTTTAGTTTTTCTGGTGTTATGTTCTCGGGAAGTTTTTCAGGTTCAGGCAATTTAATGCAGTTAATTTTCCTGATTACCTCTTGCAATTGCTCGAAATTATGTCTTCCAACTATACCGTCTTCGCCAACTTTGAAGTGGATATCACTACCCTCAACACCATACTCTATATCTTGTTGGAAAAATAAGTTTAAGCACGCTGCAATATGTTGTAATAAAGATTGATTATCTTCTAAAAAAAAGAAGTCATAGATCTCATCGATATCATACTGCTCTTTTATATTGTCCTTAGTTATAAAAAAAGGCATAAGCAAGTTAAAATAATTATCATTACCAATTTTCGCTATATCTTTAGATTTTGGTTGAACTAATGTACCTACACCATCTATCTCAATATTCTCACCAAAGAAAATTTGTTCATCTTTTATAATCATTCTGTCACCTACTCGTATTGCTTTCTAAAGTCAATATCTTCATAACCCAACTGATATCCCGAAAATGATGAATCAGTATTAGCAATGTCATTAAATCCGTGTAACCCATTTTCGCCAATACTCAGCCTCATATTATCCATAAATCCTTCAATCTCATCAGCTATCATAAGGGCTCTATCTCCTGCTTTATCCTTACCATTTACATCCTTAAATCTGATATACCTTGAATCAACATGAGTATATATATCAAATAAAAGTAGCGATGCAATATAATATCCACCACCTATAGGTCGACCCTTTGGCACTCTTATCATAACATAACTGCCAACTTCGTCAGCAAGTGGTATTTTAGGCGTAAATAATAACAATCTATCGTACAATAACTCCCGCCTTTTCCTAGTGCTTAAATCAGGTTGCTCTAAAGGGTAAGTGTCAGGATAATACAATAACTTAGACAACTCTTGATTGTCTATTACTTTTCTAGCTAATATTTGAATATCATCATTTAATTTAGCAAACTTTCCCATTTACCCACCTCCTAAAACCAACCTAGTATTTTAACATCTATTACTATGACTTGCGTATCATCAACATCTGTAGCAGTCAACACGAGGTCGCCTTGCATACCATCTTCACCATAAACAGTACAAGTATTATTTGTGGTATTTGTTATTGTAGCAATACCTTCATCGCTTAAAGTAAAGTCAAATGTACTATCAATTTCCACACCACTTATAATTTTATGAATAGTGAATATTTGTTCCTCTTCTTGAAATATCTCATAAGAACCATCATACTTTTCAGTATCGGCAGTTACTTTATATGCAACAGTTGGTGGAACATCTGGTATTTCTGGCTCAACTTCTTCCTCAAGTCTGTCAATACCATTATCATCATACCTATCTGCAATCTCATTGATATAATCATCCTTAGCAGAATGTTTTAAATTCTCTTGACATATCAACACTATTAAACCTTCATACTCTATTTTATTATAAAAAGTTATTTGATATTTAGTTTCATTAAATATGAATGGCTGTTCCCTTTGAAATAACTTAGTATCGTCATCATATGGTATTTGTATACCAACCATACCATCAGGTATTTCTATAACCTTCCCATCTTTTATACCAGTCGTATATAATGTTTTAGATGATATAATACATTGTCGCTCTATAAGCTCATCTTTTGCATTGATAAATTTAAGATTGTGATTACATTTTCCTATACTTGTACTCTGATGGCTTTTAATCGTTTCAATTTCTTTAGTTTTTACAATCCAAGGATTATTTCCCCAAATCACATAACTACCTGCATTTATTGACGTATCTAATTCACAAAGTAAATATTTGTCATCGCCAAGATGATAGTTAAATTGAACATCTTGAATTGAAACCATACTCTCTATTCCATCAATTAATACATTGTATCGGTTAGGTGTATTTTTTAAATAGTTTAGAAAGCTCATTTTATTCTCGCTCAACACTATATCTTTATTAGTAGATCCTTTTGCCAGAACTCTATTCCTATAATTATCAAAACTCACACTACCACCGCCTAATAAAATCCATCAAAGTCATTGTGAGTATAGCTTATAATGTATCCATCAAGCTTACTTCTCGTTGACTCTTCAAGATTCAATAGTTCTCTTAGTTGATTTGCATGAGACGATTCCTTATAATCCCTATCTGAAATAGCATCTCTCAAAAGTCTTTCTCTTTTAATTTTAGGTTCTAGCCAAGATATAGTCATACCAGTTGCAATAATCCATTGTTCCTCGTCACTTAATTCTACATTAAATTGATTTAGCACATAATCATAGTCGCTTAAATCTTTTATACACTGTTTAAAATCCAAACTTATTGCACGATTTAAATAACTAGATAGTAAGTCACTCAATTCTTCATCTGTAAATAAAGCCAACTCATAGTCCTCAATAAGATTTAAAAACTTATCATATATACTTTGAAATGGAGTAGTCATCTAACCATCTCCCATCTATTCGAATAAATCTTCAATTTCAGTCATCTCACGCAATACCTTAATTTTTGTAAGTGAATTAAACTTACCCTCTTTAGATAATGCGCTTGCTCTCTCAACAACTTTTACTACTAAAATTTTATTCATATTTTTTAAAGTATTTTTAAACTTACTATCTGTTGATTTAAGAATAAAGCCATCAATATCATCTGGACTTACTTCTTCCTCATATAGAGAATCAAGTCCTAAATATTTTAAAACATCATCTAACTCAACATCCTCGTCCACCGTTTCAATCAAAAGTACCCAAAGTTCTTTTAGCATTTTCTTGCTAGTATTATTCATTATCAATAATTGTTCAACAGTGATATAATCTTTATCTCCATACTCATGCATATCATATGAAAAATGTGTTTTAGGACATTTGTAAAATAAATTTCCATTAGTATTGTTCATAAATATTACCTCTGTATCTCTATCAATAACTACTCTCTTTTTAGCTTTTGGGCTTGATTTGGTAGTCGACTTTTTAGTTGTAGCCTCTTTTTTTGTATCTTTTACTTCTTCTTTTGTATTATCTTTCTTAGTAGCCATATAATCCCCCTTGTGTTATACTAGGGGACATATGCCCCCTTTAATTTTATATTTATATTATGATAATTTGTATATTGCATAATTATCTGATTTAAGAACACCGATACCAACATTTCTACCAAAGAAGAATTCAATCTGCTCGTCATTTCTTGCACCAGCTTCAGTGTCTCTAATATAAGCATCTCCCTCAAGTATTATCTTAACTATCTTCTCACCATTTGGCACAACTAATAGGAAATCATCTGCAATAGCAAAGTCATTAGTCCCTGGCTTATGTGCTTGTGGTAATTCTAATAAATCTGTACTTCTAAATGTTCCGAAATGTCCTAAAATATTTAAATTTTCTTTCATTCCGTTTGAAGCTTCAGTAGAAGTTATTTTAGCTAATGCTCTTTTAGTTCCGAATACAACAGCCTCTTGTCCAGTTGATGCTTCAACATGAGCTATACCGTCAAGTAGTTTAGCTTCGTCAAAAGTACCACTTATTTGGTATGGTGCAACTAATGTGTCATATGAACCATAAATAGCATTGTAAATTCTCACAGAAACTTCGTGTGCATATGATACTTGAACTCTGTCAACCATAGTAGTCCAGTCAATTCTTCCCGCTAAAAACCTATCAAATTCTTCATATATTTTAATAGCAAGTTTTTCAGTAGTTATTTGTAATTTACCATTGTAAAGTTTTTGTCTTCTGATGTCTGTATTACCATCAGCTATTGTAGCAACTCTAAATAAGTCGTTGTCTTCAACAGTAAACTCAACAGTATCTCCAAGTTGTGTATCTCTTACTTCAGCAAAGTTATCAAATCTACCTATTAATAGTTCNCCAAGTCCTACTGAAAGAACCTCNNNCATTATTTGGTAAACATCATATTTGTTTTTCATAAAACCGTAATAATTCCAATCTCCACCACAAGCGTCGATTACTGCGCTTCTTATAGCACCTTCCGCCTCAGTTTTTGAATACTTTTGTACTGATCCTCTATATGTATCTACTGCCAGTTTTTGTAAATCTGTTAATTTTATCATTATATATTCCTCCTATTATCAATTTTATAGTTGTATTAATTAAAGTATTTCTATTACTGATGCTGGTTTTCCACCAAGAGCTTCTTTGGCAATAACTTTAGCTACAACTTTTGCAGTTGCATCTGTTACTACCTTCTTAAGCTTAGTTCCCGCAGCTACTGGCTCAACTAAATCGCCTTTAGCTGGTGCTGCTACAAACATATCGTCAGTAATTGTTACTATATCCCCAGTTTCAGGTATATACCCTCTTCCCTCTATTCCAGCTTTCAATTTGAAATCTACTTCTAATGCTGCGTTGTCATAGTCCATAGGAACTGATGCGTGCAAAACGATTCTATCTGTTGCTACAGCCACTGGTGCTGTCGCTGTGTAAGTTTCCCCATCAGCCTGTAAATCTCCTAAAGCTACCACCGCTCCATTCTCTAAATCTGTTGCAAATGTAAAGTTTACTAAATGTGCTGTTGCTTTTACTTTATCAAGTCTTATCATTACAAATTCCTCCTCATTTTTAATTTCTTATTTGTTAAAGCTAACTGAACCGTAAGGCTCGTCATTTGTTTCATCATCTTTAATACTAAGTTTCGTACTGTCTTTCTTAACTATCTTACTAAAATCAAATTTCTTTTGAACGAGTCTATAGCTTAATTCTTTTTCAAGAGCGTCAATCTCCATATCCATAGCGCTATCTTTTAAGTCCTCAAAATCAGACTTATCAAGTAGAGTAGAATATTTATTAAACATTTCTTCAAATTCATTAGACTTTTGTTGTAGTAGTATATTCTCTTTGAAAGATTTTAATTCTGTGTTTTCTGAAATTGTTAATTCATAATTGCCACGCATATTGTTTAGTGTTGTCAACTCACCCTCTGTAAGATACTCAACGAACATCTCAACCCTTTCACCTTCAAGAGCTACATCAACATCTGTTTTTATATAACCTTGTTTAAATATTTTAATATCATTAGAATAAATAAAATGGTCGTCAAAAACTCTATCAATCCAATACCAAGTATTGTCAGTTTCCTCTACTTTGTATAACTGATTGTAAAGTTTACTTCTAACATCGTCATGACTTAATTCAAATGTTTTAGTGAATTTTTCAACTTCAATTTCGTTGACTTTTTCTTCGATTTCTTTGTCGGCTACTTCTGCAACTTCCTCAGTTTCTTCTTGAATTTCCTCAACAGTTTCTTCAGGCTCAATTATTTTCTCTGTTTCAATTGTTTCTTCAGTTTTAACAACATCCTCAACAATCTCTTCTGTGATTTCTTCTTCAAATTTTTTAGTCACGTTTTCACCTCCTTTAAATGATTCTTTTAATTCTTTA
>JGI1221J11331_1000324_pt1 | contig 15728 bp, 16 predicted proteins | sample LakVidmifraction_4_FD_11331 | JGI IMG/M metagenome (IMG submission 11331) | reverse complement strand
TTAGATATAATTCTTTAAAATATTTCGATCTTACTCCATAGGTACTTAATTTCCAGATCTCACTTTCCCCAATAATTTTTTTACTTACCAGTCTAAGACCGTCAATATAGGTGTGATAAAGAAAAATATAGATCAACAAAAGGAAAATAGAAATACCTAATTGCAAAGAATTTGACTGGATCAGTCCTACTAAAACTAATAGCGGTGCAAAAATAGCAATATAATAAAGGTAAATATTTTTCATTTTAAATTTTATTCGGATTGTTCAGTTGTTTTAATTCATCCCTTATTTCTATAAGCAACGCCTCTTGAGTTGGTCCCTTTGGTGCCGCTGGTGCTTCTTCTTTCTTCTTTTTGCTTCTTTCATAAGTCCTGAGAACCAAAAATATGAAAAAACCTACTATAATAAAATAGATAATAGCCTGAATTACATTTCCATAGGTGATAATTGCGGCCTCCTCTATTTGAGCGGCTTCAAGGGTTTCATAATGTTTCCCATCCAGAGAAATAAATTTTTGTGAAAAATCGATGCCGCCGGTAAATACTCCTATAATCGGCATGATTATATCGGCCACAACCGATGATATTATTTTATTAAAAGCGGCTCCAATAATCACTGCAGTTGCCAGGGCAATGATATCGCCTTTCATTAAGAAGGCTTTAAAATCTGAAAAAAATCCCATCTTATTATGTTTAATTGGTTGATACTAATTTAAATAATAAAGTTGATTTTAAACAGATTAATATTATTCCGGAATTATTTTTCGTTTTACCCTTTGTGAGATTCCGGTAATAAGTTCGTAAGAAATGGTGTTTCCTTTTTCAGCAAAATCGGGTGCAGGTTGTGGCCCTCCAAAAATAATTACTTCATCACCTTCTTTACAATCAATCCCCGTTATATCGATCATGAACATATCCATACAAACATTTCCGATTATTGGGGCGTAATTTCCATTTATGAAGACGCCAGCCTTTTCATTTCCATAGTGCCGGTTAATCCCATCGGCATAACCAATGGGCAACGTCGCTGTTGTCATTTTTTCTGAAGCTTTAAACGCCCGGTTATAACCTATAGACTCTCCTTTTTCCACTTCATGGATTTGTGAAATGATGGTTTTTAAGGTTCCAATGGGTTTTAGATATTTATCAATTTCAGGATCGTTCCCAAAACCGTAAAGTCCAATTCCCGTGCGCACCATATCAAAGCTTGCTTCCGGATAATTGAAAATTCCGGAAGTATTACATAGGTGCAAAAGTGGGCGGGAAGGAAGGAATTCAATAATTTTAAATGCCATTTTTCTGAACTTGTTGATTTGTTGCAGGGTAAATTCGCGCTCTTTCCAATCTTCACTGGCCGCAAGATGTGAAAACACACCCTTTACCTTTACAGCGTTGGTTTTTGACAGGTGATCAGATACCAAATCCAAATCATTTTCATCAAAACCAAGCCGGTTAAGGCCAGTATTCAATTTAAGATGAATGGGATACTCTTTTTGACCTAGTTTTTCAGCAGTTTTAATAAATTCATTTAATACTAATTTGCTATAAATGCTCAGTTCCAGGCAATTTTCGATAATACTTTCAAAATTTATAGACTGCGGGTGCAACACCAAAATCGGTTTTTCTATTCCCGCATCCCTAAGTGCAATTCCTTCTGATATATATGCAACGGCGAAATAATCCATTCCCAGCTGGCTTAATTTTTTCACGATCTCATTCGCTTCACTTCCATAAGCATATGCTTTTACCACGCCCATCATCTTAACATCGTTGCCAATTTTGGATCGCAGGCTGCGGTAATTATGTGCCAGGGCACCTAAATCTATTTCCAGAACGGTTTCCCGTGTTTCTTGAATCATTCGGTTTTTTTATTGGGTATTATGGTTTCTGCATCCTTAACAGGATAGTTTTTTACACGCTCCCTGAGCATTGCCTTGTAGTAAGCACCACGGCTAAGTGGTTCATATTCTTCATTTTCTCCCAGGAACACCAGATCGTTATTGCCGGATTTTCTGTAACTGTATTGTGCCAGGTTGCCTGTGCGTGTACAAACAGCGTGTACTTTGGTGACATATTCTGCGGTAGCCATTAAATTTGGCATCGGGCCAAAGGGATTTCCCTTAAAATCCATATCCAGGCCGGCAACTATTACTCGGATTCCGCTATTTGCCAGATCATTACAAACCGTTACAATCTCATCATCAAAAAATTGAGCCTCATCAACACCAACAACGTCGCAACCGTCTGCCAATAAACGGATGGTTGCCGCAGATGGAACAGGGGTAGAGCGAATTTGATTGGCGTCATGAGACACTACCATTTCATCGTGGTAACGCCTATCAATGGCAGGTTTAAAGATTTCAACCTTTTGTTTGGCAAATTGGGATCTTTTTAGCCGGCGGATGAGTTCTTCGGTTTTTCCGGAAAACATGGATCCGCAGATTACCTCAATCCAGCCAAATTGCTCTTTGTGATTTACTGTATTTTCGAGAAACATTTTGTAATTTTCAATGCTGAATAGGAAAAGCACCTATTTTGCATAAAGTTGGAACAAATTTATTAAAAATACAACCCCCTAAACGGGTAGGTTCTTTAAATTTGTGAAAATTTGCAAAAAAGATCAAAGTGACAGCCAATTAAAACTGGTAAAATTTTTGCAGTTAAAGCTTCATTGAATCTTCTTAACTAAAATAAAATTCGAGATGAAAAATAAATTGCTTGCCGAATTAAAAGAACTGGCAACTAAAATACTTCAAATTACTGACCAAAATTCGGCATCAACGTTGAAACTGCAAGCTAAGGATCTTTATGAAAAACTGACCGTTTTGGCTTTTACTGAAGAAAATCTTGCTTCTTTCTCTGTTCAAAATTCTTCAAAAACGGAAGTTAAGTTTGAAGAAACTAAAACGGAAACAATAAGCCTGAAGGAATCTTATGCTCCCGAGAAACAGGAAATTGTAAAAGTGGTGAAGGAAAAGGATGAGTATTTGCCGGATGGCACAGAGTTTAACGATTCAGAAGCCATCATAGAACCTAATACTGAAAAAATAAAAGATTTAGTGGCAGAAATGCCGCCCGAAACTGAAGCGGTGGATTATATTGTCAACAAGATAATCTCTGCAAACGGAGCGGTAAAAAAATCTGAAAACACTGCTGAAAACACTTCTGAAAACAATAAAAAAGATTTTAGGGACATAGGTGTGGATTACGATAATTTACCCAATTTTCAACCTGTTAAACAACAGGACAAGGAACGGCCGCGATCTATAAACGACCGTTTGAAGAAGGGGATCAACATCGGGTTAAACGAACGATTGGCATTTATACGTCACCTGTTTGATGGGAAAGCCGCAGATTATAACCGTGTAATTTCCCAATTGAATACCTTTAGCTCCTTAGAAGAATCAAGAAAATTCATCCGTTTGGTTGTAAAACCCGATTATAAAAATTGGGTGGGAAAAGAAGAATTCGAAAAAAAGTTTATGGAATTGGTGGAAAACAAATTCAACAAATAGATCCTTTCCAAAAAAATTAAACTCCCTATGGCTAAATTATATTTGGTACCCACACCTATTGGAAATCTTGAAGATATGACTTTTAGGGCCATCAGGGTGTTAAAAGAGGTTGATCTTATCCTGGCTGAAGATACGCGAAACAGTGGAAAATTACTCAAATATTTTGAAATTAATACCCCCATGCGCAGCCATCATATGCATAATGAGCATAAATCTGTGGAAGGGATCGTACGGCGAATTCAAAATGGTGAAACCATCGCGCTTATCAGCGATGCAGGTACTCCGGCAATTAGTGATCCCGGATTTTTGCTCACCCGCGCCTGTGTGGAAGCCGGAATTGAGGTGGATTGCCTTCCCGGTGCCACTGCCTTTGTTCCCGCACTTGTGAATAGTGGATTCCCGAACGACAAGTTTGTATTTGAAGGTTTTCTTCCGGTCAAAAAAGGACGGCAAACTAGGCTAAAACTCCTAGCAGAAGAACCGCGGACCATTATTTTTTATGAATCCCCGCATAAACTGCTAAAAAGCCTGACTCAATTTGTTGAATATTTTGGAGCTGAACGCCCGGTTTCCGTTTCCAGGGAAATCTCAAAACTACACGAAGAAACCATCCGCGGAACTGTAACCGAAGTATTAAATTACTACACTGAAAATCCGCCAAAGGGAGAAATAGTTCTTGTTGTGAGCGGGAAAAAATAAATTCTGAAGGTTCTCAATTAGCTTGCTTTTATTTTACTTCAATTGAAACTTTGGCAATAGTTTTAGTAAAAATCTCGGAACCATCAAAATCACTTCTGGTAATTTCTACAAAATCTATCCCGGTAAAGCCTACTCCCGGAGTGTAAACGTATATAAGTCCTGAGGCATTACGGTCAATTTTACCTACTTTTAAAAAGTTCGCCTATTGAGAGATAGTTACACTCCCCTCTAGAAGGGAATTCCCCAATTCAATAAGGATGCTCTACGAATTTATTATAGTATATAATTCTTTTATTGTTCGGGACGATATGGAAGAGGGAGCCATGAATATTATTCCGCTTTGGTTGTTCGGGTTTTTATATTAACCGGAAACAATCCGTATTTTTGAAAAAACATTAATATTATGCGCTGGACCCTTAAACCAAAACCAAATCGCGAGATTTTGAGCAAACTTGCCTCCGATCTTGGTGTAGAAATCCCGATTGCTTCGATGTTGGTGCAACGTGGGATTGAAAATTTTGAGGATGCAAAAAAATTCTTCCGCCCTTCTTTAGACGATTTGCACGATCCTTTTTTGATGAAAGATATGGACCTCGCAATTGAAAGAATTGAAAAAGCGATCGCTTCCGAAGAAAACATAATGGTTTACGGGGATTATGATGTAGATGGCACTACCAGCGTAGCATTGCTTTCATCCTATCTCAAAAGTTTTTATCCGAATGTCGCCTCCTATATCCCGGACAGATATGAGGAAGGTTACGGAGTTTCATATAAAGGTATCGATTTTGCTGCCGATAATGACATCAGCCTGATCATTGCATTAGACTGTGGAATTAAAGCGATTGACAAGGTGGCCTATGCTTCAGAAAAAAACATCGATTTCATTATTTGCGACCACCACCGCCCAGGAGCTATAATTCCAAAAGCCGTGGCAGTTCTTGACCCTAAAAGGGAAGATTGTGAATATCCGTATAAAGAACTTTGTGGCTGTGGTATTGGTTTTAAGCTGATACAGGCCTGGGCTCTGAAAAAAGGCGACTCATTTGATACTTTATTGCCATATTTAGACCTGGTAGCTACCGCTATAGGCGCCGATATTGTCCCGATCACCGGCGAAAACCGGATTTTGGCCTATCACGGACTGCACGTTATAAATACCGCGCCAAGAGTTGGTTTTCAGGCAATTATACAACAGGTGAAAAAGGAAACCCTTAGCATTACCGATGTGGTTTTTATTATTGCACCCCGCATAAACGCGGCCGGAAGAATGAAACACGGCTTGTATGCCGTGAATTTACTGGTGGAAGAAGACGAGGAAGTTGCCAAAATATTTGCTGCCGAAATTGAAGCTTTTAATGCTGAAAGAAGAGAAACCGATAAAAGCATTACTGTTGAAGCATTGGCTCAAATTATAGATTTAAAGGAACAAGATAGGTTCACTACTGTGGTGTATCAGGAAGACTGGCATAAAGGCGTTATTGGGATCGTCGCTTCCCGATTGATTGAAACCTATTACCGACCAACCCTGGTTTTTACCAAAAGCGGTGAGAAACTGGCCGCTTCGGCCAGGTCTGTAAAGGATTTTGATGTGTATGATGCATTGGAAGCCTGTAAAGAGCATATTGAGCAATTTGGCGGACATAAATATGCGGCGGGACTCACACTTTTGGAATCCCAATATGAAGGTTTTAAACAAAAGTTCGAAGAAGTAGTTTCGGGAAGTATCGATAAACGACTTCTCACCCCCGAAATTTCAATAGATGCTGAAATTAACCTGGAAGACATTACCCCAAGATTCTACAGGATTTTAAAGCAATTCGCTCCATTTGGACCCGGGAATATGTCACCTGTTTTCCTCACCCAAAACCTGAATGATACAGGATATGGGAAATGTGTAGGCGGAGAGGAACTGCACCTAAAATGCAGGGTGAAAAAGGCTGGTAAAAAAATGGAAATTAATGCCATTGGATTTAATTTGGGAGATAAATGTGAGTTGATCACAGATGCAAAAAAATTTAAAGCGGTTTATTCCATCGATGAAAATGAATGGAATGGGGATATTTCCCTTCAGTTGAAATTAAAAGATATCAGCTCGTAAATTGTAAAAATTTTTTAACCCTTTGGATTTTGGCTAATTTTAGCTACCACAGTAGAGATTCTTCCTCGCCCAAAAGCTCGTTCAGAATGACAAAAAAACCGCGAGTATGTCATCCTGAACGCAGTGAAGAATCCCGCGCACTCATGGGACGAATCATAAATGAAACATCCATGACTAATAAGTTTGTCACACAAAGAAATGATTATATGGATGTTACATTTAACAAATAAAAAACAATTAATATAAACAGATGAAGTTTTTGTTTTCTGTAAATTTTAAAGAATTTTAATCTTGGAATTTTTTCAGCTTGAATTCATTTCCATCAAATTCCCCATATGTATAATGACTGATCCAGTCGCCTAAATTCATGTAGGTAGATTTTCCGTTGAGGTCTATTTCCAATGGCAAATGTCGGTGGCCAAACACAAAATAATCATAGTGTTCGGTCTTCAGTTTTTGTTTGCAGTATTGAATGAGCCATTCGCCTTTTTCGCCCAGGAATTTTTGATCTTCTGCTCCCGAGATCATTTTGTTTTTAACCGATAAATGCTGTGCCAGAGGAATGCCCAAATCGGGATGCAGCCAGCGGTAAAGCCATTTTGAAAGGGGATTGGTAAATACCTTTTTCATGCGTTTGTACCCAATATCTCCGGGTCCCAAGCCGTCTCCATGACCTATCAGGAATTTTTTGTCATTAAAAACAAATTCTTTTGGGTTTCTAAAAACGGGAATATTCAGTTCTTTTTCAAAATAATCCCGCATCCAAAGATCGTGATTGCCCACAAAAAAGTATATCGGGATGCCGCTGTCGCTTATTTCTGCCAGTTTTCCAAGCGTGCGTACAAAGCCTTTTGGAACCACGTGTTTATATTCAAACCAGAAGTCGAATAGATCCCCCAATAAAAATATTGCTGCCGCATCTCCCTTGATCTCATCCAGCCACTTTACAAATCGGAGTTCGCGGGGTTTGCTCTCTTCAGCAGTGGGCGCTCCCAAATGATTGTCGCTTGAAAAATATATTTTTTTGCCTTGAGGAATGTTCATAAATCGAATTCTGAAATGTAAATATAAATGAACTTATTCATTTTGCTCCCCCATTGGGGGTTGGAGGGCCTGATCACTTGCATACCACTCAGCAAACGAAGTCTCGGTTTCCTGTAATTTAAGGGAGAAAAGTTCTATATGTCCCGGCAACCGGTTTTTTATTTTTTCAGAAAAAGCCACTACCATATTTTCACTGGTAGGCTGATAATCCACCAAAATTACGTCATGACCCCGATTTTCTAATTCCTTGGCCAGCTCAACATGAGGCGTGTTTTTATTGAAAACCGTAGCGTGATCAAATTTATCGACAATTTCAGATTTTACAATGCGCTTTAAATCGCCAAAATCAATCACCATTCCATATTTTGAATTTGAAGTATCCGTGATAGGTGTTCCTATAACAGTTACGGCGAGCTTATAACTGTGTCCGTGTAAATTTTTACACTTTCCATCGTACCCGTAAAGAGCGTGGCCGGTTTCAAAGGTGAACTTTTTGGTGATCCTGATCATATTCATGACTTTCAATTTAATGCAAAGATAATAGATTTTTTGTGCCTGAAATTTATGTAACAATCAAAGGTTTCCTGCTTTACAATTACAGACGAGGATTGGAAACCGGAAAATGGCGGTGAATTGGTTATTTTTAAAGAAGAAAAAGGGATTGAAGTTGCAAAAAATATTTATCCACTTCCGGGAAGAATGGTTATTTTTGAAAGTCAGATGTTGGAACATGAAGTGAAACCTGTAAAAACCACCCGATTGAGTATTACCGGCTGGTTAAAGACGCGGTAGTTATTTTTTGAATTTTTTATAAACAACTACACCTATTAAGGCAATTGCCAATATCAGCCACATTCCCATTCCGCTTAAGAAGCTAAAAATTCCCTGGGTTTCTTCATTCATGATCCTGATTTTGCGGATTTTTCCCGTCTTTTTCTCCAGCTATAACGGGCATAGTAAAAAATTGCAAGCAGAAGGATAATGGCAAGGAGATACCATTTATTTTCCAGGATGAATTCCCATATAGTAAAACCCCATTCCTGTTCAGGACTGGCCGGTTGATCTTTTGGAATTTCTAATTGAAGAGGCATAATCTATAAATTTTAATGAAGATAATAAAAATTTTAGCAAGCTTCAATCTTTATATCAATGTTCTTTCTTTTTTCTGGATAAAATAAAGAATGCAAATAGAAAAATAAATATTATTAACAGTATTAAAAATAGCACCCAATTTTGACCAATAAAGTATCCAATTTCATATCCATATTGAAATGCTTTTCCCTGTTGAAGAGCGATAGTTTTAAAACTTAAATCCATCTTTTACTTTTTAAATTTTTTCAAAGCATTTTTAGTGAAATCTGACAACACTANTTCCCCTGAAATTNCAGCGCGTTCCTGAAGAAGGANNTCCCAACTTTCGGTNTTTTTCCATAGTAACTTTTTCATTTCAAATAATGCATCCGGATTATAAGAGGCTAGTTTTTCTGAAAAAACAAGCATTTCCTTATCCATGTCTTTAATAGTTTCGAATACACGCGAATACAAGCCTTTTTCCTGGGCCCAATAGGCATTTCTCCATTCGTGTGCCGCCAGGGTCAATTCAGCTAAAGCAGACACTCCAATTTTGCGCTCCACGGCAGGGGCGATCACAAAAGGGCCAATCCCAATACTCAATTCCGAAAGTTTTATAGCCGCAGCTTCTGTCGCCATGATATAATCACAGGCAGCTGCCAGTCCAACCCCGCCACCCACAGTTTTTCCCTGAATCCGGCCAACGATCAGTTTTTTACAATTTCTCATGGCATTTATCACATTGGCGAATCCTGAGAAGAATAATTTGCCCTGTTGCATGTTTTCAATTGCCATCAGTTCATCAAAAGAAGCTCCCGCGCAAAAGGCTTTTTCCCCTTCCGATTTCAAAATGATCACTTGAACGCTTTCTTCGTCAGAGAGTTTTTTAAACTCCTTCTGCAAGCGCTCCAGCAGTTCAGATGGAAAAGAATTGCTTGCCGGATGCCCGAATTCTATGGTGGCAATTTTGTTTTCAATTTTAGTATATAAACTTCCGTTTTCGCGCGTGGTGATCATATCTCAAATGATTTGTATAAATGTAAAGATAATGCTTAAAATTTACCAATTCCGAAAAGTTGTGTTCCGGAAGAAAATGCAGCATTATAAAATCCCTGATCCTGATAATTTTTCGGAATTGTTCTTTTTTAAAGGTAAAGATTGTGTTTTAATAAGTTGTAGAGTTTCGGAACAGGTTCTTATTTTTTGTCAGGCTTCCATTTTTTGTTTTTTCTGCGAAGATCTTAGGGAATTTTTTTTCTTTCTGCTTTCGCAGATTCCTATAGCTTTCTAAAATAGAACCTTTCAAAATCTAATGTAATTTGGATCAAAGCTCTTTATGTAAATATTTTCTTCGGAATTGAATCACCAAAGCACCGCTTCTTATTAACATCCAAACAAAAAAGGCAATCCAGATTGCGTGTAATTTCAAACCGAAATAATCTGCGATGAAAAGAGTGGGCCAAAAACCTAAAAATGTCGCCACAAGCAAAACATTTCGAAGGTATTTTGCTTCCCCCAGGCCTTTAAAAATTCCGTCGAACATAAACGCGATTGCATTCACCGGTTGCATTAATAAAACTATCCAGAAAACCGAAGAGAACAACATCAACACCCCGGTTTCCTTATTGAAGACCAGCCCAATTTCGTTGTAAAACAAGCCGCATATCCCCATCAAGATCAAAGCGATAAGCACTGAATATTTGCTTAATTTTTTGCTCAATTCCCATAAGTTTTGATAATCCCGGGCACCAAGCAGGCGCCCGCTAATGGCATTTCCCGCATTGGCATAACCGTCTATAAAAAAGGAGAAAAACAGCCATATATTCATCAAAATACTTTGGGCAGCGATATAATATTTTCCGTAGCCGGTGGCATAGGAAGTGGCAAGATATATTGCAAAATTAAGCGCCGCGGTGCGAACAAACAGATTGGCGGCCATTATCAGCAAGCCTTTCAGTTGCGGATTGATATTAAAACTCAGTTTTAAATTGAAAGGCGTTTTTTTAAAGAAAAACCATAGGGCCATTATCAACATAACGGCTTGCGCGGCTAAACTGGCATAAGCGGCACCTTTTAAATGCATGGCAGGAATATAACCTTCAATCCCGTAAACCAGCAAAAAATCCAAAATGGCGTTAATTATTGCCCCTGTAATGCTGCATATCATCGCCCATAGCGTGTTTTGAAGACCCCTGAAGACACCGAATATCGCAAAGGTCACCAAAGTAAGCGGATAACCCAAAGCCCTGATTTGGTAATAATCTTCGGAATAACTTAAAATCAAACCTTGGGCATTGTACGCGTTGAAAATAGCAGAGGCAAAAAAAGCGGTTAATCCATAAATTGCAAGGCTTAACAGAAAGTTGAAAAGAATGACCTGCGGGATTAGTGTTTTTACAGCATGCAATCTGTTTGCCCCTAAATGTTGGGAAACAATAGAGGAAATTGCAGTTTTTGTTTGCGCCACGATCCAGATAATCGCAGAGAGGAATGAACCCACGATCCCGGCTGCCGCAAGGGCTTCTATTGGATTCTCATTCACATTGCCAATTACGGCGATATCGGTTAGTGAAATAAGCGGTTCGGCAATCCCGGCGACAATGGCAGGAATTGCAAGGCGGTTGATATCTTTAAAGTTGACGGAAGTTTTCAAAATTGGATTTGATAGTACAAATGTAAGCTAAGATAGCTTCTTTTTAAGAACTTGTTTATGGTGAAATTGAAGGCTGGAATTACCAGATAAAAGTAGATTCTGCAAAAGGCGGAATTGCCGATTGGAAAAAATAAATGATTTCAATTTGAAAATAAACCCTCAAAAGGTCTGATTTTCAAACCGTCAAATTAAAGAGTGGATTATCTAGCTCTCTCCGAATTCCCGAGATCGGGGGAACCGATGTTAATTTATCTGATTTTAATCTCTTCTGCTATTTCAGTAAAACAAAAAAACCATCCCGTAAAGGATGGTTTGTGGAGAATATCGGAGTCGAACCGATGACCTTTTGGCTGCCAGCCAAACGCTCTAGCCAACTGAGCTAATCCCCCAATAACAGGGCCAAAGGTAAAACAAATATTTAAAGTGATAAAATCTTATTTTTGAATCTTTGTCAATCTTTTTAGGATAGAAAAACGGTTTAATAATCCTTGGGTTTGCCATCTATGGGGCTGGAGTCCTTCTGGGTAAAAAATTTCAAAGTCGCGTCCAGTACATATTTAAACGCTATTGGGAATTCATCCCGGGTCCAGGGATGGGAGGTGCCATATACGTGATCGGCACTTTCTACAAGAAGAAGTTCAGTCAAAGGGCTCCATTCAAAAAGCTGCCCGGAATCACTCATTGGCACAGAAGTATCGTTACTGCCGTGAACAATTAGATGAGGGATTTTCAGGGATTTTGTCGCTTTTTTGATAGTGAGTCGATTCTCATTTTCCTTAAAATTGGTGTAAAATTGAAAATGATGTGGGAGTTGTTGATTTGTGCGGGAATTGACGATATAATTCACTCCCTTTTTTTTCCATTTCCCCAAGAGTTCTCCTTTCGGGAAACGCGAAGCAAAATCACTAACCGAAGAAAAGGTGACAAGCTTTTTGATACGATCATCTTCTGAGGCTTTTATAATTGCAATTCCACCGCCACGGGAATGGCCTATTAAATTGATTTTTGAAGTATCCAGATGCTCCGCGAAGTCAAAACCCGGAAGCAACAACCAATCAATTACGGATTGCAGGTCGTCGAGTTCTTTAATATAATTATTTTCTCCAAAAGCTTCAATATCGATAAATTCTGAGGGATTTTTAGGAGAAGTTCCATTGTGGGAAAAATTTAATTTCACGAAGAAAAAACCCTTTTTAGCAAAGGTTTCAGCCATCATATTCCAGGCGCCCCAATCTTTAAAACCTTTATAACCGTGACAGAAAATAACTACCGGTTTTGGCTTTTCTTCAGAAGAAAAAATAAAATCAGTTAGAATAGGTTTTCCGTGTTTTCCCTTAAGTTCAATATTTGTTTTTCTAATAATTTCCATATGCGGGTTTTATATCTTTTTCAATAAATTCAGTATCCGGATCACAAATTTCCAAAATGAGTTTTTTCAGTTGTTCATTAAAATTCTCAAGAATCGTTTTGTCAATATTTGATTCTTTAACAGCTCCTTTTCCGGCTTTGTCTTTTTTTGCGAATTTTAAAAATCCCTGAGACAGGTTTTTAAAGGAGATGACCCCAGCTTCTACGGGCATATTTTCCGGTTTATTTTGCAACAACATCGCTGCATACATAAGCACCTGGAAAGGCTTCGCGTATTTGTCATAATCGGTTGTAAGCTGATCCCAATCTACAATTTCCAATTGATTTTGAGTTACTTTACCGGTTTTATAATCGATGATCCTTAAAATTCCATCAACCAGATCAACCCTGTCAACTTTTCCTCCAATATTTACAGGAAAGTTCAATTCTTCTATATTTAATGATGCGGTTAAATTAGATTCAATTTCTTTAATTTCAATTGGCTTTCCGCTTTCAACTGCCTTAATCTCCATTTTCAGAAAATTGATGACATAACGTTTTACCACCTCAAAAATGAGCAAATTTTTACCTTTTGAGATAGGAGCTTTGCTATAGGTTTTCTCGAATTGCCTGGCGACCTCTGTGGGAGTTCTGTTTAAAAAACCCTGCAAATGTACATGAGTTAATTCCTGGCCAATTAAAGGCGCGTAAAAAGCTTCAAGCGTATCATGAACCACAGTTCCCAAAGTATTGTATGCAACGGTTTCCTCCACCTCATCTTTATCCCTGATCCCCAAGATATATTGACGGTAAAAATCGATTGGGTTGCGGATGTAGGTTGTAAGAGCCGAAGGAGAAAATCCTTTTGCGGCACGTTTTTTAAGTATTTCGAGCATCTCCGGGGTTTTTCGTATCCTTTGAAGTTGCTTTTCTATTTTCGGCACTTCAGGTATTACTACCGAATTATTTATAGTGTGCAATGCTTGTTTTTCTACTTCCAGCTGAATCAGGAACCTGCTTTTTTCTCCTCCCATCCGGCTATCGGTATCACTGTCGTGCAACAAATATATTTTTTTTGCGCGTTGGAGCAGATGATAGAAATGATAGGTATAAATGGCATCCTTTTCCTTATAAGTGGGCAGGTTGAATGACTTTTTAAGATCGTAAGGAATAAAGGAATTGTTGCTTTTCCCGGCAGGAAGCGTACCCTCATTTACTGAAGTTAATATCACAGTCTCAAAATCCAAAACTCGGGATTCCAGCATTCCCATGAGTTGTAATCCCTGAAAAGGTTTCCCCTGAAAATCCAGGGACTTATTGCTGCTGATTTCATTATAAAAATGATGCAGGGAAGTAATTGAATTAATATGTGGATAGGTTTTTGTCAAATCTGTTAAATTCTCAATTATCAAGTGATATTGATATAGAAATTCCAGATTAAGAGGATCCTGATCATCATTTTTGATGACAAGTTTTAAATGATTTATTAACTCCTTAAAATTGAGCAAAGCTTCCTTAGGTGTAATCTTCTTATCTGAAAAACAAAGTGAGATCAACCCAGCTGGTTCTTTATCAAAAAAGCCCAGAATTTTATCTTTTGACAAATAGAGGAGATTTTCAGCTTTAATAATTGCAATTACTTCATCTGACCTAAAATTAGAGGCTTTCTGGATCACGGCATTGCTCAATATTGAAATCACGTCTTTATAATAAAAACGATTATTTTCAATGTTCAACATTTCGAAGCATTTTTCAAATAAGGCGGAGAATGGACTAAATTTTAAAGGATAACCCATAGTGATGTTCAACGCCCCGATGTTTTCCGGCATGGAGTTGAGCATAGGCAATAAAAGCGATTCATCACCTAAAACCAGTGCTGTAGAGTTTAACTCCTGAGGGCTGAGATTAGCCAGAATTTCCCCGACATATTTTGCTTGTCCAATATTTTTTGGTATCCCAATAATCTCTATCTCTTTTTGTGAGGCGTAATTGGTCGATATGGTTTGAAAACCGTGGTTTTTATAATAGGACCAGTTCGCGGCATATTCCCGAATAAACAGGGAGGCATCATGATTTTGATCTAGAAAATGCACCTCATCAATATCCCAAAATACACGGGCATTGAAATCCAACATTTTTTGGATGATTAGCTGTTCTGCCGTATTCAGGGCATTAAAACCTATAAAAATATAATTAGGGGCATTGACTTTGGCAAAATCTTCTATTTTTTCTGAAGCCTGCCTGTAAATAAGTCCCTGGTAGGCCAGTTTGTTTTCCAGTAAGTTGGCTTTTAGCGCCAGGTAATATTCCGGCAGTTTTTTCCAAAATGTGAGGTAATTTTTTATTAGATCAGTCTTTTCCTCGTGTAAAGACCAATGATTGATATCCTGGATTTCAGACAGATAATCGAAAATAGCTTCCGAGGAAATCAGATATCGGTCTATTTCATTAAAATCATGGATAAGTGTCTGTGCCCAATTGCTAAAATTCTCAAAGTCTTCGGTTTGATCTGCAGGAGTACACTCTTTGTACACAGCATAAAACTCGAAGAGGGTTGTGACTGAATCTATGGTTTTGAGTTGGGAAACGTTTTCGGTAAATTCCTCTATACTCAAGACCTTTGGTGAGAAAACGGGTTTTTCAACCAGGTTTGAAATTTCCTTTCGAAGGAAAGCGCCAGCCCTTTTACTCGGTAATACAAAAGTAAAATTGGAAATATTAGTGGGTTGCTTTAGCAACTTTTGCAGGATCTGAGAGAGAAATGATATCATAGAGTAAAATTAAAAAACGCCCCGAATTATCGGGGCGTTTTTAATTAAACTTTCAAGCTTATTCTATGAATATTTATAGAGAGCTTTTTATTCTTTAGTTTTCATTTCTTTGTCTTTATCCAAAGAGATTTCAACACGTCTGTTTTCTTGTCTTCCTTTTGAAGTATTGTTACTTGAAATAGGTCTGCTCTCTCCGTAACCTTCAGAAGTCATTCTGTTTGCAGGAATTCCTTTAGTTATAAGGAACTCTCTTACAGAAGCAGCACGTTCTTTAGATAAATTCATGTTGTAATCATCACCACCCTGGCTGTCTGTGTGTCCTTCAATGTGGAACACAGTAGTTGAATATTCTTTCATGATATCTGCAATTGAAGATAATGCTTCTGCAGATTCCGGACGAATTGTTGCTTTAGCAAGATCAAACAATACAGTTTTAGAATATTCATTCAAGGTAGCAATAGCTTCAGCAGTTACCTCTGGGCAACCATTGTTTGCTACAGTACCGGCAACATCAGGACATTGATCATCTT
>JGI1221J11331_1000321_pt1 | contig 15771 bp, 31 predicted proteins | sample LakVidmifraction_4_FD_11331 | JGI IMG/M metagenome (IMG submission 11331) | reverse complement strand
TTTGCATAGATATCTAATATTGTGTGCTCACAAGTTAAAGCATGTTGCGCCATTATTGGATAACCCAAGCTATCTAATGCATGAGATATAAAGTGCGCGCTTGTAAATTGTTCCATAAAACCTCCTATTTGCAAGCATTATACATGCATACACAAATGTGTAAAGTAGATATTACAAATGATTAGTGGTATGGTATGATTTGCAATTAACGGGGGTATTATGTCAACATTAACATCAGATTACTTACAAAATATTTACAAAAAATTAAAATGTAAAACGCAACGTCAGTTTGCACTAATGTTGAGCGTACATGAGAATTCTATGTCTCAATATTTATCAGGTGGACGTTTGCCAAGCTTAAAAACTTGTCGTTCTATTGTTAAAAACTTGAAATTGTTGGGGATAAAATCATCTATAGATAAGGTTCGTTCAGACTAAAAAAAAGGCCGTAGTATGATACGGCCAAAATTAACTATTTACTAACTACTAAGGAGAAGTTATAAAAAAAGAATATCATCTATCTGTCACGATTTCTATCATTATCTCGTTTAATTTGCTCGGCTAAATCACGATTATTAAATTGTTCAACTTGTTCACGACGACCTGTGACATTACCAATAAACTTTCCGTTGTTATCGTAAATCGGTTTAGTTATTGTTTTATCTTCGCTCATTCTTTTTCTGTTTCCTCGTTAATTTGTTTACGCCACGCTGCAATAGTNTCTACCATTATATTTAGTGCTCTTTCAAAGCCAGCAATGGTGCCTTGCATGAATGATTTGCTAAGTTGATCCGTTAATATTTTTTTGCGTTGCTCTTCGTTCATCTTAGTCTCGGGCGGATATCTTACAAGGAAGTTATTGATTAGAGTAAGATTTGGAGTATGATTGCAGCTCTAACACGTTAAACAAACTCCAGGATCTTACATGACCATGCTATCAATGAAACAGGATGTCACGTGAAAAACAATATCAATAAACAAGGATATTGCATGACAAATAATATCAATGAAACAGGATGTCACGTGACGAATAATATCATACCTCTTAAAAAAATCAAATACCCTGTTTACAAAACATTCTTATCGGCTGTAATTGTTAAACAATTATTAAATGGATTAATAATTTATTGCAGTAAATGGAGGTTTTTTAATGAATTTTGTTGCTGATATCCTAGATGCTATGTCAGCAAATCAAATGCCCCATGTTGGTAATATCAATTTATACACGGGGGTGTATCATGCTTTTACAAGCTCAAGTGGAAACTGTAAAAACAATTGTTGCAGATACAGAATCTTTGAATTGCAGCTGGGTGCGCATTTAATTTGTTGGAAAAGAAATATTGATGTTTTTTGGTTTGCAAAAGATAGAAAAACATTAACATTAAAAGAAAAAATATCTTTTCATAATGAAAACGAAAAAGTTACAAAATTTAGAAATGATGCATATGCAAAAGCTGCTAAACGATGCGTTGCATTTCTAACACGAGCTACTAATTTACCAAATAATTCTTTTTTACACCCTTACACAATTCGCAAAAAAATATCTCCTTACATGGCAATTACTGTTAGACAAATGTTATGTATTCTAATTTTAAATATTGATTATGAAATTCAAACTCTACAATTTATTAAAAAAAATGGGTTTAAATTATTTAAATCTGGAGCAAAAGCATCATGCGGAATGATTTGGTTGTGTGAGCATTTAGCCGAAAATTATCCTGGAATAATTCGTATTTGTGAAGGCTGGGCAACGGGCTGCACCATAAGAAGCATTACAAATAGTCCTGTTATTTGTGCACTAAATGCGGGGAATTTGCCAAAAGTTGCATTAGCATTACGAAAAAAATATTACAAAGCAACCATATTAATATGCAGTGATAATGATAAAGTTGGGTTGAAATTTGCTAATGAAGCTGCAAAGATTAACGGCATGTCAGTACATTACCCAATATTTAACAAAAGCAATTCTAAGCATACAGATTTTAATGATTTATTTATTTTGTGCGGTGAGAAAGTTACAAAAAGTCAATTGATGTTAATTAGAAAATCAGAGTAAACTTAAAAACTACAGGGGCGATAGTGTCGCCCCTTTTTATCAACAATACAGGGACGATTGTAATGGATCAGATAAATAAATCAACCATTACATTATCCCTCAACAAGGAATCGTTATGTCACAATACAAAGTTATGCCATCACCAGATGTTTATCCAGAAGTTCAAGAATTAAAAACTGTGGTCAAAGTTTTAGATACTTACCTAAATTTAGAATATTTATTATGTAAGAAATTTGATGCTGTAATTCGTTACAATCTTATGACTAGAAAGAGAGAAATAAATATCCCTAATCATAATATATCTTCTGAAGATAAAGACAATGCAGCACTAGCGCGCGTAACATATTTAGCAACCGTTAATTCTATGCCTATCAATCAATTAGACTCACATTTGGACGTGATTGCTTTTGCAAACACTTATCATCCAATTGTAGAGTGCATAAAAAATAAACAATGGGATAAACAGAAACGTCTAGATTCTTTTATCAAAACAATAAAATCCAAAAACGATACTCTAACGTACAAAGTCATCAAAACTTGGATGATTGCAGCAATTGCGGCTGCGCATAGCGTGACGGGCTTTATTAACCAAGGTGTCCTGGTTTTGCAGGGAAAGCAAAAAATAGGCAAAACTAGTTGGGTTAAATCTTTGGATCCTATCAATTGCGGGGCTGTTAAAGAGAGTGCATTTTTAGATCCCGATAACAAAGATAACATAGCGCAGTTGGCGAGTTATTGGATTTCTGAAATGGGGGAACTCGACTCCATATTCAAAAAATCTGAGATTGGGCGGCTTAAAAGTTTTGTAACGATGGAGTTTGACGATGTCCGCGCACCTTACGCCAGAAAATCCAACCGATTGGCTCGGCGTTCTGTTTATGTCGCAACCGTCAATGATGGTAGTTTTTTAGTTGATGATACAGGAAATAGACGTTGGTGGACTATATCTGTCGATAGTATTGATCTTAATCACGGGCTCGATATGCAGCAAGTTTGGGCCGAAGCATATTACGAATGGACACAGGGTGCTTTAACAGATTTATCTTTTGAAATACAAGATCAAGTCAATAGCGAAAACCTGCAGTTTGAAAAAATAGACCCCTTAAAAGAGAAAGTGCTTACGATGCTAGATTGGTCAAATTCTATACGTGTTAGAAAAACTGCAACACAAGTTTTGGGACTAATTGGCTACTCAATACCTACCAGGGCTGATGCGACTCAAATGGGAAAAGTATTAAAAGATATTAATAAATGCGCTGGCTCTAAATCTAATGGTTTACTTCTGCATGAAGTGCCGCCGAACATAATTTTTACAAAATAGGGTAACAAAATCTGATTAGGGTATCTTGAGGGTAGCTTAATTTTTAAGAAGCTACCCTCATAAAAGTGCTTAATTTGTAGTGTATTCTTTACTTAGGGTACACAGGGTATCTTATTTACCTATAATACTGTAATAATACAATAATACAGTAATGATGCTAAATGCCTATATATAGGAAGTAGGACACCCTGTGTACCCTGCTACCCTGTCAAAAAATGAACAATGGATAAAAATGGAACTTAATCAAAAAGCCGAGGATGAATTTTGCTTATAAAATGTTGGTTGGCGACAGGATGGGCAATGGTCAAAAACTGAACTACAATTAACAAGGAACTACAATGACAAACGTGATCGATTGCACAAAAATAGAAATACAAAAAATATCAACAGTGAAAGAACGAAAAATTGATTGGATGTGAAAAGAAAAAATAGCTTACGGAAAAATGACAATATTTGCGGGCGAGCCTGGAACGGGAAAATCTCAGCTTTCCCTCTACATCGCTAGCGTGTTAAGCAACGGGGGCAAATTCCACAAAGAGACTGACTCAGTGGCCCAGGGAAGAGTTTTATTGATCTCTGGCGAAGATGATGCAGAGGACACCATAAAACCGCGCCTGATGGCTTTAAATGCGAATACAGACAATATAGATTTTGTTAAAGGTATCAAAAAAGCGGATAAAAACGGAAATTTGTTTTATGACGCGATTTGCGTTGTAGAACACATTGCAGAGCTAGAAGCTGTAATCATTAAAAATAAGTACAAACTTTTGATCATTGACCCTATTTCTTTGTATTTGAAGCCGTTCAAAAAGGATAAAGAAATTAGATTAGCTCTTAATGTCATCACATCACTAGCAGAAAGACATAACATGGCCGTTATTCTTAATAGTCACTTCTCTAAACCTTCAGGCAATGCTAATAAAAACGCAATCTATCGCGTGATGGGCAGCATAGGGTTTGCAGCTGCTGCGCGAATCGTTTACGGCATCATCAAAGACCCCCAAAATCCCGCACGACGTTTATTCTTCCCGATAATAAACATTAGCGGACAAGATAAAGAAGGTTATCGGTATGAAATAATTCCAATGTTAGTTGGTGAGATCGAAACATGCCGAATTGAGTGGCTTGATGAGGTTTGTAGCGAATGGAGCAATCGTGCTTTGAAAGATTCACAATTTGAAGAAATAGACCTTTTAAAAAAGAAGGTGCTTACAATGTTAGACTGGTCCAGTTCTATACGAGTTAAGAAAACTGCAACACAAGTTTTAGAACTAATCGGCTACTTGAAACCTAACAGAGCTTATGCAAGTCATATGGGTAAGCTCTTGAAGGAAATTAACGGTTTTGCTGGTTCTAGATCAAATGGCGTAACTATTCATAAAGTGCCACAGAACATAATTTTTACAAAATACGAAACCTAAAACCTCATATTCGTCTCAAAAAAGGATTTTGTGAATAGGTGAAATGTTCATAAAATTTACATAATAATTTGTGGTGTGTATGTGCATGTCGCATGTCGCATGTCGCTATAATCACCCCACAGCCCGCATGGCGTATGGATTTGTTAGTGCGACATGGGTGCGACATGGGTGCGACATATGTCGCACTTGAGCGACATGGGTGCGACATGTTGTCGCGGGGTATGTCGCAGTATATATAATAATATAATCAATAATTTATATATATATTTATATAGAAACGACAAGGCGACATCACATACACACAATATAGGAGCCAAGGATGGCTAATTCAACGTTTAGAAATAGCAAAAGATATACCGCAGCACTGGAAATGTTATATGGCGATAAAGACAACAGCGCGTATTTAAAAAAAACAAAACCTGTGAAGGTTACATGTCCTAGTGAACAATCCGAGCAAATTCGATTCGTGAATTGGTTGGAAGATAAAGGAATAAAAGCATATTCAGTACCGAATGGGCGAAGCAATGCCACTGAGGGGGCCAAATACAGGGCTACAGGAAGTTCTCCTGGTGTTCCTGATATATGTGTACCCTACAGGAGAAAAGGCTATGGCGCCCTATATTTGGAGCTTAAGCGGGTAAAAGGTGGTGTTGTTTCGTTTGATCAAAAGAATTGGATAGCGTTTTTGAATAACGAAGGCTATTTGGCTGTAGTAGCTAAGGGCGCTGATGAAGCAATAGCAATGGTGGAGGAGTACTTTAGTGTTGATGATAAAAAAAATGTGCTTGCATTGTAAAAGAGAGCAACTATTTTACGAAAAGCATGTTTGCAAAAAAGGAGAGTTGCGCGTTTTAACGCCCTGGAATCGTCGTCATTGGAAAGATTCAATAATACCTTCCTGGCATGTTTTACACGGGCGGTGTAAATGAAATGTCATCACTGCAAAGAAGATATTTTTTATGCAGACATCAATTTTTCTTTTGTGATTGTTTATTCTCAAGAAGAGTATGAAAATGTTGTGAATTGTGAGTCAGATGTGACAGAATTACACATCTGTCACAGCTGTGCAGAACAATATAAAATGGAGTTACATTGATGTCGCGATGGGTGAAACTGTAATGCATTATTCAAACATTATTGAAGAAGAAGAAGAAGAAGAAATTATTTCTCCGATTATCCAAGAAATTCAAAATCTAACTCAACGCATCATACTTTTAGAGCAACGTGTATGTAACAAATGCGGAGTGGATGAATGCGAATGATATTATGTTGGCTAAGAGGGCATTCTTTTCCAAAATCAATGATTACTCTTATCCCAGGTCGTGCATATAGAAAGTGCGATTATTGCGGTAAAGATGATTATTGGTCAGCTTATGAGAGAAAATAACTATGCTCGTTTCAAGATGTCACAACGCAGAATTAATTGTAGTAAAAGGCGATAGTATGAGCGCTTATTATGTATGTAACAAATGCGGTAAACCCGCTGAACCAAAATCTTTGAAGGAAATTGATACTGATGCCGAAGTTTAGTGCTAGATCTTTTACAAAGTTAAGTACATGCCATATTGACCTGCAAGTTTTATTTTATGAAGTTGTGAAAACTTTTGACTGTACTATTCTCCAAGGTTATCGTAATGAAGCAGATCAGAACGCAGCACTGGCCGCGGGTAAGTCTAAATTAGCTTATCCAAAGAGCAAGCATAATTTCAAGCCGTCTCTCGCTGTTGACGTTGTGCCTTATCCGTTGCCCGATTGGTCAAAAGTAGTTGATTTTGTGTACTTCGGCGGTTATGTAATGGGGATTGCGCAAATGCTTTTTGATAGCGGTAAAATGACTCACCGCATACGATTCGGCGGCGATTTTAATCGCAATCAGCGCATTTCTGATAGCTCATTCTACGACTGTGTGCATTTTGAGATTATTGAATGAAAATTCTTGATAAGCTAAAAAAGTTGTTTCCAAAACCTGTGTTACCGCAAAAAAGATATTTGATAATGCTTTTTATAGCATCATATCCGCTTTTACATATGATTGTTGAGCATACACAAACNGANTGGGATGATAAGATGCTCGAAGCTGTCAAATCAGTNATGTTGACGACAAATAGCGATACNGANCAACCNATCATGCAAGATGACGAGNCAGTAATAAAATATTCNTAACAAAAACAGATCATTTCGAACAAGGGCTTTAAGAGATGAATCTATGCTACTATGTAAATGNACTNNTANAGAAATTACATCTCAAGCGTCCTGCTCCACACGTCGCAAAACTTAATGCTTTATTACAAATGATGGGTGATCTTATGAATACAATATCTGAATTTGCAGAAAAACAATCACAGTACAATGAACGTATGAACGAAGCGTTAAAAGGCATTAGTGGTGACTTTAAGAACTTGCAATATCAAATTAATGTTTTGCAAGCAAATACGGGTGGTTTATCGCAAGCTGATAAAGATGCGTTAATTAAATTGAGCAACAATGCATCAGATTTAGCTGATAAGCTTGATGCTTTAGATGCGATTAATGCTCCTGCGTTACCAGTAGAACCAGTAGAACCACAATTATAATTCCAGCTCGTGTAAAACGGTTAACATTACCCTCCTTTTGTTAGCCGTTTTATTTATTTTTTTAACGACGTGTTGCCCTCGAAAATTCCAGATATAATCCAGAAATGGATGTCATTTAAGGAGGGCAAGCCATGGACAAAGTTAAGAAACACAAACGTCACCATTCAGATGAAACCACCCCTAATTTTCCAATGCCTCAAACTTCTAGATGTCGAGAAAAATCACCCAAGATATCTATTTTTATCAAGAATACTCACGTAGTCAAAGAACAAGTAAACCAAAGCCAAGCGCAAGCACAAGCGCAAGGCCAGGGACAAAAGCAAGAGCAACACTTAGAAGAAAAGAAAGAAGAATCCCAGGGCTGTATGGGTGCTTTGAAAAGAATGATATGTGGTAGTTAAGGGTTTACCCCTAGTTTGTGCTAGGGGTAGTTATTGGTGAGGACGTTACCCATTGCTCACGCCCGTACTTATGCCGAAACCTTCGGCGTGGCCCCCGCCGTCTCCTTCGCCCGAACTAAAACCTTCGCTATCACCTTCACCGCAACACCAGCCCAAACCCCAGCCCGAACCATTGCCCGAACCGTTGTTAATTTTATCTTATTGCGCGGAAAACCTCGTCGTTCAGGGCGGGGATGGATAGCGCTGACATGATAGTATCTAATTATTAGTCGGGCGTCTGTTGTTGCTCAATGTACTGCCGGATGATTTCGATAGGCGCACCGCCACAACTTCCGGCAAAGTAACTGGGCGACCATAAAGCACCGCCCCATAGCTTCTTGTGTATGCTCAGATAATTCTTTTTGCGAATCATTCTGCTTGATACGCCTTTTAGGCTATTCACCAATGCCGACACAGCCACCTTGGGTGGATAGTTCACCAGTAGATGCACATGGTCATCTTCACCATCGAACTCCACCAGCTCGGCCTCAAAATCGGCGCATACGGCTGCAAAAATACCGCGCAAGTCATCGATCACTTCTTTGGTGAATACGCCACGTCGATATTTTGTCACAAAGACCAAATGAACATGTATGTTAAAAACACAGTGCCTGCCGTGTCTAATATCGTTGTTTTTCTCCATGGACCAAGTATAATTGCAAACATGAAACGATTGCAAGCCTACAAGTTCGAACTTAATTCCAGCGGCGAACAGCAACGTGCTATGCGCCGCTTTGCTGGTGCTTGCCGCTTCGTGTTCAACAAGGCATTGGCATGGCAAAGCGAACAGTATGCCGCCGACAAGACAATCAAATTCAGTTACACCGCATTGGCAAATCTGTTGCCATTGTGGAAGCAAGACCCCGCCCTTCATTGGCTCAAAGAATCGCCAAGCCAGCCCTTGCAACAAACGCTGAAAGACCTTGAGCGAGCATACAAAAACTTCTTTGCTAAACGGGCCGACTTTCCTCGCTTCAAGAAGAAAGGCCAATCAGATAGTTTTCGCTACCCGCAAGGCTGTAAGCTCGATCAGGCAAATTCCCGTCTCTTCCTGCCTAAGCTAGGCTGGATGCGCTACCACAACAGCCGTGACGTGTTGGGAGCCGTGAAAAACGTTACTATATCCTGTGTCGCTGGTAAGTGGTACGCCAGCATTCAGACTGAACGCGAAGTTGAACAACCCGTACACCCCTCTACATCCATCGTCGGCCTTGATGCGGGCATTACGTTGTTTGCTACGCTTTCCGATGGCTCGATGTTTGAGCCTGTCAACGCATTCAGAAAAAACGCGGCAAAGTTGGCTAAGTATCAGCGCAGCTTGAGCCGCAAACAGAAGTTCAGTCATAATTGGAAAAAACAAAAGCAGAAAATTACCCGACTGCATCAACAGATAGCCCATACGCGTAATGACTTTCTCCACAAAACTTCTAACATCATCAGCAAAAACCACGCGATGGTAGTCATTGAGGATTTGAAAGTCACCCATATGAGCAAATCAGCATCGGGTACCATTGAAGCGCCAGGACAAAGTGTGAAAGCTAAATCCGGCCTCAATAAGTCGATTCTCGATCAAGGTTGGGGCGAGTTTCGCCGCCAACTGGAATACAAGCAAGCTTGGCTCGGTGGCTGCGTGCTTGCCATCCATCCCAGGAACACAAGCCAGACTTGCCCAACTTGCAATTATGTGTCGGCCGAGAACCGCAAGACACAATCTAAATTTGAGTGCGTCAAATGTGGGTATGCAGAAAATGCAGACCTGAATGCCGCCATCAATATTCTAAGGGCAGGACATGCCCAGCTCGCCTGCCAAGTGAACGGTGTAGCAATGCCGTCAGCAACAGGAACCCGCCGAAGCGCCCAAGCTATCGTAGCTTAAGTGCTGTAGGAATCCTCGTTCTTTAGGGCGAGGAGGATGTCAACTTGCAGTTCTGTATATTCTTCTAGAAGTTTCAAATGTTCGTCTTGTATTTCAATGTGTTCTTTTTGTAGGCTAGTGTGATCTTTAAACAATTTAATTAATTCCGCATGCAGTTCTACATGAGATTTTTGCAGTTCAATGTATTCTTTTGCCGTTACTGTTGCCTCGCTCATTAGAGCACCTCAATAATTGAACTAGAAATCACTTTACAATTGTAACGCGGGACGTCTATTTCAAACATGTAGACATGACGACCCTTTTCTGAGATTGATGGTACTTGAACAAAATAGTTTTGATGCGATGCATGATTAGAAACGGGGTTTATAAAATCATCGTATTCAGTGTGTTGCATTCCTTCTAAATCAGAATTAAAAAACACTCTAAAATAATCTGGTTGCTGCCATCCGAATGGATTGAGAAATTGCATATCATATATCACGTTTACATGTGCGCGTACACCTGAATTCGTGACAGTGTCAAGTGTCGTCATAGTAATGTAACCGCGCGTTAGTGTAGCATCACAATGAGCTGTGTCAGCAAATGCGAAACACGGTAAAATAGCACTAAGCAATAAAAGTTTTTTCATAATTTTCCTACCTTGCAATAAATACATTTTTTGCCTGAGCTGTACGCTTTGCAAATTGAACAGCGATAAAAAACATAAAGCTTAATCATTGTGAAAACCTTATTATTTCAAAAAGAATAACAAGAAAAAAAACGATTGCTGTAAAAATTATTACTGATAATAAAATCATTCCTAATATTTCCATTATTTTCTACTGGCCTCAATTTTGATGATTAATAGTTCTAAAATATTAGTGGGCATTTTTCTAAAGTTATCTTTTGTCGGTGGTGTGATCCATTTCCTTACAGTGTGTATGCTGCGATCAAGCAACATAGCAATGTCAGTGGCTGATAAATTATATTTCTTTTTAATACGTAGTAATTTTAAATTAGCTTCCATAGTTAATAATCCTCATTCATTTGAATTTTTACATCTTAAATCACTAAGCCAGGAGAATAATACAACAGCCATTAATACAGTTCCAAAAGTTGGAAAAATAACGCCGAGACATAAAAGTATCAACGTCCAAAATATAATCAGTATGCTGTCCATTAGTTAATAATCCTGAAGGTTTTGACTTCGCTAATTACTTCAAACTGCTTAGCAATTTCTGGCATCTCTTTTTGTAAACGAGTTGTGTCGATTCGTATTGGTGTGGATGTTTTGTATGTGAAGAGTATCAACCCTTCAGGTCCAATAACTTCTTCACGCTCAAACAATGCTTCTTGAATAGTGAGCTTTTTTAGTTGATCGAACTTTGCTAAAGTTACTTTTTCTATGTGCTTTAACTCTTTCATCTCATCGTGTCGCGCTAACAATTTATGTAAGTTCATGATGCTTTCCTCAGTAGTGTTTTTTTGTAGTTTAGTAAATCTTTAAAGTTTTTAAAATATCTTACAGTGTTTTGTAAGTTCTTTAGTTCCCAACATTTGTGTTGCTTGTTCCAGATTATCATTTTCTCTTCTCTTGTTGCTCACTTAGTAAAGAGAGTATATAACCCCGAGGGTTTATATGCAAGAGTTATTTACACAAAAGATTAGTTTATTTATAATCTCACTTCAATCCTTACTTTACAGTACTCAATCAAGTAAACATTTTGCTCAACTGGTATTTTTTTTATGTATTTTACGTATTTCACGAGCTCTTGATATTCAGCTGCAGTTAGCCAATATGCTTTAAATTTATTGGTAGAGCTCCTTGCAAAACGTCTAATCAGATTGCCAATTGCGACACCTTTTTCAAAAGCGTTGGAATCTCTATAGTTGCTATCATTCATAAATTTGCTTTATGGCGTAATCTCTATAAGCTTCTTTACGTATCTTTCTGCCATCGATAATATTATGCGCAATCTTTAAAGCTGCTAAGATCATCACTAAACTAAAAACTATTGTTAATGTCGTGTCGCTCATCTTATTACCCTCTTTTGAAGTACTGAGCTTCATTTGTTGCGTTGTGAAAAATTGAAAAGTCAGTGCCTATTTTCAAAACTGAATCGTCAGAAAAAGTATATATATGTGTTGTGTTGCCTAAGCCATTTTCTGTGGAATCTGTGTCTGTTAACTCAAGATGCTCAATACAAATAAGTTTTGCTGTCTCTACTGTAGTTACGTGCGCCACAATCATTACTTCTAGTCTTTCTGCTACCGACATTTTCATACTATTCCCCTTGTGGCCCCAAAGGGCCGTCTCGTTGATTATTTAACTAGCGACAGTAGCTCAGCTTTTATTTTTCGCTCATAAGCAAATTTCAAATCAAATGCAATGTCAATGATCACTTTCAAATCTCTCGCGTCTACATCTGACAGCAAGCTGATAATCTGTGCTGCGGTCACTACTTCATTTTTAATATCGCTCATCTTCGTGTTCCCCTTCGTTGTGTTGTTGTGTAGTTGATAGAGAGAGTATACCCAGCGGGTTATGATACGTCAACACTTATTAACACATTTGTGTAATTAAATTTACGTTGTTTGCTTACTCTATATATATAAATTTACTTCCTACTTTAGTAGCATTTATTATAGTCTAGCGCATAGTCTGTGTATAAAATTATAATCATTTGGTTAATCATGGGGTTACAGTGAACTATAAGCGGTGGGTAAGGTGTAAGTTAACTGGGGGCAACTGAATAAAAATTGTGGATTAGTGTGGATAAATATTTTGTGCAGTTGTTGTTATTGAGTTATACATAAGATATAATTGGTCAAATAATGCATAGGAAGTGCGCTAATGGGTAGATCTCCCGAAATAACTCCCGAAATTTCAAAATATCTCATCGATGCTATAAGCGACGGTGTTCCTTACGCCGTGGCAATTGAGGCCGCAGGTTTTTGCGAAGCGACAATATATAATTGGCTAAATTATGGTATCGCTGATCGCGAATCTGGCAAAGAAACGTTATGTCGTACATTCTTAGAGTCAATAAAAAAAGTTGAGATGGCATACATCAGAGAATTACTTTCAAAAGTAAAAGACGGCGTCGACCGTTGGCAATCTTGCGCTTGGATTTTAGAGCGCAGATGGAGACAACATTTCGGCGCGGATGCTGGGATTATTCAAGAACTTCTGGCAAGCTTTAAAGCTCTTCAAGAAAAGATGAATAGTAAATAATGTTCTACGTGAAACATGGAGCAAAATCATGGTAAAAATGAGCCCTGGCAATGAGCCAAAGATTAGAAAAAGTTTTGATAAACCCGCTGGAATTAACGACGTAATGCCCAAACAATTTCAAGTTGGAGTTGCGCCTTTTTTTGAAATAAAACCTGACGCGGTTGATATCGTGTGTGGTCAAGGAGCTGTAAATTATGCCAAAAATGTTAGAAAAATCTAAGTCAAAAATGTTAGAAAAATCTAAAAAGAAATTGGGCAAAGCTGAAGAGCTAGAATACAAACCAAAGAAGAAATCAACAGCTCGAAAAATGGTTGAAGTAAGCGCTAGTAAAACGCTTAGAGGCACACGCAAATAAAAAGGTGATGGATGGATTGCATACACTGTAAATATCCAGGCTCCAGTGTTGTCTATACTCGTCCCAACGAGCTTCGGCAGCACACTGAGCGTAGGCGTGAGTGCTTGAAATGCGGGCAGCGTTTTACAACGCACGAAAAAATTCACGAGACAATTCACAAGACAATTCCCCCTACGAATATTTTATCAAAATGAATTTATCAGCAATGCTAAATCAAACACGAAATTGGATGGAGCAATCTTCGAAGCGCGAGCAACATCACGTGCTAATCGAAAATCATTCGATGACTTTATATAACAACAGTAACGATCGCATTTATATCCCAACCGCAACAGGTAAAATCTTTCATGAAGATGACAGTTTTGTAAAAGTCATCATGGGACCGTACGGTTCTGGTAAATCAACGCTGTGCCAGGCGCATGTTGTCCAAAGCGTGTGTAATATGCCGCGCTGGAGTAATGGACGGCGCAAAGCACGGTGGGCGTTTGTACGTAACACATCGGGTGAACTGCAGAGTACAACTTTGCAAACTTGGCTTGCCTGGTTCGGTGATCTCGGTGACATTCGCAAACGTCAAAAACCGATTATGACTTATGAGCATACTTTCAATGATGGCCACGGATTGATTGAGCTGGAGATTATATTTCTTGCTCTCGATCGTCCGGATGATGTGCGCAAAGTAAAATCGCTGGAGCTTACAGGTGTGTATCTTAATGAACTTTCGGAACTGCCCAGCAATGCGCTGGCGCATTTCAAAGGCCGCGTTAACGGCCGTTATCCTTCACGATCTTTCTGCCCCGATCCTTACTGGTCGGGTATTATCGCTGATACTAATCCTCCTGAAATCGATCATTGGATCTATAAAGATTTCGAAGTTGCGCAAGTAGAAAACTATAAAATATTTCATCAACCACCTGGGCTTTTAAAAGCTGATGATGGAACGTGGTTGCGTAATCCAAACGCTGATAACAGCAATAATTTATCTGATGATTATTATCTAAAATTGGCTGAAGGACAGACGGAAGATTTTGTTAAGGTTTTTTGTTTAGGTGAGTATGGGAGCGTGGGTTTTGGAAAGAAAGTTTATCCAGAATTTAACGATTCTCTACATGTTGTAGAAGATATAGAAGCAATTCAAGGCGAGCCAATTCATCTGGGCTGGGATGGTGGTTTAACGCCAGCTTGTGTTGTAATTCAAATGTCAGAACGCGGCCAATTTCGCGTGCTTAAAGAATACTGCGGAGAAGACATGGGCATACGTACTTTTGCAGAGTCAGTAGTAATACCAAGCTTAGCTAGGGATTTCCCCTATTGCAAAATTGGTACTTCTGTTTTCGATCCGAGCGGCTCGCGCAGAGATGACATCATCGAAGAGATGTCAGTTATTGGAGAGCTTAATTCGTTGGGCATCAAAACTGAAGGCGGTAGAACCAATGAGATCGATGTGCGCCTAGCTGCAGTACGCTACTTTCTCAATCGTATGGCTGATGGAAAACCGTCTTTTATCTTGTCTAAAAAAGGCTGTCCAATGCTGCGCAAAGGTTTTATAAAAGACTACGTATATAAGCGTATTGCAGTAGGTGGCGAGGAGCGCTATAAAGATAAGCCGGACAAAAACATGGCATCTCATCCACACGATTGCCTGCAGTATATCGCAATGGAATTTGCATCTGATCAAATTGCTAAAGCAAAAGCACCGCGCGAACATGTCGACATGTTTAATCCAACTTTCCAATGGCAATCTTAAATGTGGCTTAAGTCTGAAAAGTTTATCTTATTGCGCGGAAAACCTCGTCGTTCAGGGCGGGGATGGATAGCGTTTTTTGTTTACCTTAACAATCTTCGCTATTACAATTCATTTTCCTTAAATGGACTACCGCAGGGCATGCGGAAAGTGACGCTTGTGGAGATATGAGTAGCGCTGTAAGGCACTCAGCCCAAGAACCCTCCGAAGTAAGTTAGCCAAAAATTGGCTAAACACCGTAGGAATCCTCGTTCTTTAGGACGGGGAGGACGTCAACACAAGTATATACCAAGATTTAATAAAAAGTGTAAGATAAAAACTAATGCGATAGTTGAACCAAAAACAAGCAATGATGCACTGATTAAATATTTGTCCAATCAATTAATCAGCCATTTGCCTGCCTCGGCTGATGAAGAAGTGATATATCAAGCTTATCTAACAAAAAGAGAAGCAGAATTGTGGTCTCTAGAAAATGATAGATTACTTTTGCATGAAAGAGCAAAGATTGGAAATCTATGTAATGTAAGACCGAATAATATAAGGCACAGATAATGAAGAATAATTGGGTGGTGAAATGAAAAATAACGAGCACACAAAGATTAAAGAAGTAGCGTGTGGCATTGAGACAAAGAAAGAAAAAGAATCTTTTGTTAAGTTAGACTCTCATAGGTCACAATTAAAAAATGAAGAATTATTTTACCGTGCACAACAACGATAAGGAGTTACATGATGTCTATTACAAACTTTAAGGTTTCATTTGCTGGTCAACA
>JGI1221J11331_1000319_pt1 | contig 15824 bp, 12 predicted proteins | sample LakVidmifraction_4_FD_11331 | JGI IMG/M metagenome (IMG submission 11331) | reverse complement strand
GGGGGAAACATTTTGATCTATCTGGCAGGAAATATCTAAACTATTCCCGGTATTTTCCCTTTCTACCGAAACTACAAAACTGCAACTAACGATATTATCGTCTTCATCGGTGGCTTTAAAACTTACTATGTTTTTGCCTTCAGGAAAAACTTCCCCAGAAGCCGGTCCGCTGGTCTGTTCCAAATCTATTTTACCACAGCCCCCAATAACTTCGGGGTTGTCAAATTCAAAAATAGTGGAATCTTCTGAAGCTGGAATTTCTACTACATGTGTATCCTGGTAAGGACATTCAATTTCAAGTCTTTTTGTCGGGTTGATCACATCAAGCTGAAAAGTGCAAGAAGCAGTTTTACCGTTTAGCGTGGCAGAAAGTTCTATTTCCCTACTTTCACTAACTAAAGTTCCGGCTGTTGGAGTTTGGGTAACAACTGCAGCCGGATCTGTAGTTGCTAGATCGGTGAAATCGAGCAATGCAATCTCACAAGTTCCTTCTAAATCTAAAGTTTGGGTTGATGGGCAATTGATGTTTAGATCATCCTCAAAATTTAAAATTACAGCCAACGAACATTCTTTTGAAACTCCTCTACCATCCACAACGCTTAGTGTAATGGATGTACTTTCATTAATTTCGGTTCCTGGTGGAGGAGTTTGGGTAATATCGACTTTACCACAGGTATTTTGAACGTCTGCAAAATTTTTATAATCAGGCAAATCAAAAGTACCATCGGCATCGACATCTTCTTGTTGATCTCCGGGACAGGAAAGCGCTAATTCTGGTTTTGCATTGATGGTTTTCACCATGAAACTGCAGGTTTCAGACGCTCCATCAAGTTCTGCGGTTAGCGTAATTTCGGTATCTTCGGTTATTGGGGTCCCCTGTTCAGGTGATTGAGTAACATTGGCTCCTGCTGTAAAATTGGCAAGTGTAGTATAATCTAAAAGTTCAGAATCACAGCCGTCTTCTAAATCGGCCGTTTGATCTTGAGGACAGTCAATAAAAAGATCCTCCGCTCCTTTTATAATAGTAATCATACTTTTACAAACATCCGTATTCCCATTGATATCGGTCACCATTAAAGTAACCGAAAAATTACCTGCTTCTTCAAATGTATATTGTGAAAGTTCTAAACTTTCAATTTTACAATTATCGGTAGAATTATCATTAATATCATCTGCGGTAATTGTAACTTCTCCATTTTTTAAAGTGAATTCAGCATCATTTACACAAACTGCTTCCGGGTTTTCAATATCGACAGCCGGTGTACGGTTGTAAAATTCTAGGTCGAATACCAATCTCGAAAAAAAACTAGTTCCTTTAATATTAGAGTTATTGACGGCCAATTTATCGGTGCAGTAAGTAAACGTCAAATCAAGAGGAAATTGAATTTTTTCTTTTATATCCTTTATAAACTCATTATTTGAATTATAAAGCTTAACTGAAAACTCTTTCCCCTCAATACCTTCTTGAATTTCACTTAAGGCATTTAGCAAATAAACAGGATCTCCCTCCAGAATTTTTCCGAAATTAACTTTATCTGAATAATCGATTATATATATGAAACCATCATCATCTATTTCAACACTTCCAGAAGATCCTAAATTTGGCATAACTTGGAGAAAATTGAAATTTTCATCGAAAACTAAAGTTTCCCCTGTTTGATTCTGAGCGGCATGACTTATGTAAATATCACCAGTATTTGCGACAGCTATCCTATATGGCTGAAATAAATCATTCGTTAAAAGATTCTGACTACTCGTTCCATTATCATAGAATATTTTCAACCTACTGCTTACACTACTTTCTGCTCCAGACCCATCATTATAATCCAAAACATATAGATTATCTGCATCATCAAAAGCTAACCCCAATGGTTTAAAGTATCCCGAACTCTCACTATCTTCTGTTAATTGATTTCCGTTCAAATCGTATGCGAGAACTTCTCTTCCTTCATAATGAGCTACATAAATTTCATTTCTGGAATTTATAGCCATATCCACCAATCCCTCGAAGGTTCCGTCAAGTTGAAAGGAGCCATCTGGATCGCCATTTTTATTAAATTTTAAAACTTCTCCTCCAAAAGTCAAAGCATAAATATTATCCTCAGTATCCGTATCCACAGATATAACGATTTGTTCTAAAGAAAAAGCATTGGCCTGCCCCATTGACTCGGCTTTTTTCCAATCATATTTCGGTATTTCCTGCCCAAACCCAACCGCAACATTCAGTAGAAAAAAGAAAATAAAAAGCACAAAAAATGGCATATTCGGTAGGCACCGAAAATGAGTAAAACCGGTAGGTATTGAAAAAAGNCTNTTCATGACTGGATCTTGGGGTATCCAGCGGTAAAGATAAATATACTTGTGCGAAGTACTAAAAAATAACGTTAATTATACGGTTTTCCGTAATACGGAATGGGCCGTAATTAAGCGCACCAAAAAATGCTTATTAATTTTAAAAAGCATTGGTCCGGTTTAAAATAACCCTGTTACGCAGGTAGCGCAACAGGATTATTTCCGGAAACTGAAAATTACCGCAACTTATGCACCGGCATTTTCATTGTTCTTAATCACTAATCTAAATCCTTCCCCGTGAATGTTAAGAATTTCTACATTCTCATCCTTTTTAAGGTACTTACGCAATTTGGCGATATACACATCCATACTTCTGGAAGTGAAATAGTTATCGTCTCTCCAAATTTTGGTCAGTGCCAATTCCCTGGGCATTAAATCGTTCTCATGTAAGGCCAATAAACGCAATAGTTCGTTTTCTTTTGGCGACAATTTTTGTGGTTCTTCTTCTCTAAAAGTTAAGAACCTCAATTTGGAATTTAGGTGGAAACCCCCAATTGTAAATTCAAATTGCTTAGAATCGGCCACACTATCTGTAGCTTTACGCTGCATAATGGCTTTAATCTTCATAAGCAATACTTCGCTATCAAAAGGTTTATTCAGGTAATCGTCTGCCCCTACTTTATAACCTTTCAACACATCTTCTTTCATCGCTTTTGCGGTTAGAAAAATGATTGGGATTTCTTCATTTTTTTCCCTTATCTCTTTGGCAAGGGTGAAACCGTCTTTATACGGCATCATTACGTCCAGGATACAAAGGTCGAAATCGTCTTTTTTAAACTTTTCAAAACCTTCCATTCCATTTTTGGCGTGCGTTACTTCGTAATCGTTCATCGCCAAATAATCTTTTAAGACAGTTCCAAAGTTTGGATCGTCTTCTACTAACAAAATTTTCTTGTCTTCAGTTTCCATATATTAAGATATTAGTGGTAATTTAATTATAAATGTGCTTCCTTTTCCTTTTTCGCTTTCTACCCACACCTGGCCGTGATGGTCGTCTATAATTCGCCTGGCATAAGACAAACCTAAACCGTGACCTTTCACATTATGGATATCGCCGGTATGCTCGCGGTAAAACTTGTCAAATATTTTCTTCTGCACGAGCTTGGACATTCCTACGCCTTGATCGCGGATTTTCAAAATGATATAATTCTTTACATTTTCGGTATAAATATCTATTTTCGGCTCGTCATCAGAATATTTCACCGCATTATCCAGCATATTGACCACAACATTGGTAAAATGATCTTCGTTGGCCAACACCGATGATCTTAGAGCTCCAAAATGGGTTTGTATATACCCGCCACGATCTTCTACAATAAGTTCTATGTGGGTGATGGCATCTTCTACAATCTCGTGTAGTTGCAGTCTTTCCTTTTTAAGGTCTAACTCGTTTTTTTCCAGTTTAGAAATACGTAATACATTTTCTACCTGAGCGTGCATGCGTCTATTCTCGTCCCTAATCATCTTAAGATACCGCTTTTTCTTTTCTTCGTCTTGAGCTATCTTAGGATTTCTAATCGCATCTAAGGCTAAATTTATAGTCGCAATAGGCGTTTTAAACTCATGCGTCATATTATTGATAAAATCGGTCTTTATCTGGGAGATTTGGCGCTGTTTGATTAATTGCGAAAGCGCACTGGAATATGCGATAACGATAATTAAAGTGAAAATTATAGACAAAGCTGCCATTAAAACCACCGAAGAAAGGACCACTTTCTTTTTCTCGGTAAAATTAACCAACAACTGATAATCGCTATTGCCCACACCGTCTTCAAATAAAGGCACGCCATAGGTTGCAGGATGACTTAAGGAGAAGTTGTCGCTGTGCAAATTGGTAGAAATACTGTTACTATACACGCCAAATTCGAAATCTGATTTTATCTCGCGCTTTTCTAATTCCCGCTCCAACAGGTTTTTTATTTTTTCTTCACTTACTCTTTGGTGTAAGGGCAATTTACTGGTATGGCTGGCTATTGTTTCCCGAAGCAAATTTTTCTCATATTCATCCATTCTTACAATACGCCGAATTTGCTGCTCGGCAGTAAGGCCACTGCCATCCATATTGTCCTTATTGGTAATTATATTGGTAACCTTTTTATTAATAAGTTTCGTAAACGGAATACTATCTCTGGCCGATTCTATAAAACCCGAAGACACTTTATAATCTTCTTCCAAAATAGCGTCTGAATGGAATAAGGTCTGGTTACGCAGTTTATTTTCATTTACGTAAGAATACTCGGTGAGCGTAATAGATTCCAGACGACTATTGGTACTATCGGCGTCTTTAAATTTAATCCAATAATCTTCAATTTCCTGGTTTTGAACCTGATTGGATACGCGTAAAAGCACCTGTTTAACATCATAAGTAAATTGAGCCTCTTTGTCATCTACCGTACTCTTAATCCAGTAACCTTGTACGAAAATAATACCGATGAGGGAGAGACTCATCAGGATTACGAGAAGTAAAAAAAGCTTCTTATTCATGCCCTCAAAAGTAAGATTTTAACATTTACGGCTTCAAGCGTTTAACCAAATGTTAACAAAACTTCTACTAATTTTTGGCTCGTTTTAAGAGAATCGCATGTAATTCGATAACCCGAGCCCTGGAAAGGTTCAAATCGTGATTTTCTATCTCAAAATCTACCAGTTTTCGTTTTTCGTTATCAGTCCATTGTTTCGCTATTCGGGCTTCAATTTCTTCCTTACTACTTTTATCGCGTTTTAGTAAACGCTCAATCCGCTCCGTCTTATCAGCAGTCACCAAAATGGTATAATCGCATTTCTTGGCGCCGCCGGTTTCAAACAAAATAGCAGCTTCATAAATTAAATAAGGGGAAGATTGCTGTGCCTGCCAGGTATTGAAATCTGCAGCCACGGCAGGATGGATAATTTGATTTAAAGCCTCGAGTTTTTCGGCATTATTAAAAACCAGATTGGCTATATATTTTCTATCGGGTAATTTATTTTGGTAAGATTTCTCGCCCAGCAGGTTCACTATTTCATCCTTTATTTCGGCTGAAGTTTCCATGAGGCGTTTTCCGGCATCATCGGCAATATAGACTGGGATATCCAATTCCATAAAAAATTTGGAAATGCTGGTTTTTCCACTTCCAATTCCCCCGGTAAGCCCAACTACCATCATTTCTTTATTACAAATTGAATTTTACGTTCGTTGAATCGAAGGTTGCTAACAAAGGAAGGTTTTTTTGAAATATTGGCGATCACAAAATCTTCGCCTGGATCTACTTCCTTATAATCTACAATTACTCTAAAATCTGAGGCTTTTACCATTTCATATTGCTCCAAATTAACCTGGAAATAAACCAATACTTGTTTAGGAAAAATAGACATATCTACGCCTTCTGGGAGATTGAGGATCTCTACGGGTACTTCCACTTTGCCTTCGGTAAACTTTTCTACCTTTTGGGAATAAAAAACCTCATCTTGATAAAAGCCAAGCATTCCAAGATTAGTAGTATCAATTTTAATTTTACCAGAGATATTACTGCCTATATGTTTAATTTTCTTTGTTACCGTATTTAATACTTGTAGCGTATCTATAATATTTTGGGGACCGCTAACCTTTACAGAATCGGGTTTAAGCGCCACCGGATCACTTGCCGAATAACCTACGGCATAGTCCAGGGAAAGCTTAGGATTTATCTTTATATACTTTTTCGCTTTGGGTTGAAACGCTATCACCACCTCGTCCTGCAAAAAATTTGCACGCTCTAAATTAATCTCTACCTGCTCTTCCAAAATTTCCCGATTAATCTGGAGATTATAGACTAAAGCCCCGTTCTCTACCGTGGCTTTACTAAGATCTATTTTTACTTGCGGTCGTATAATTTGATAATACCAAATAGTAAAACCTTTATCGGCAATGCGCAATTTTATGTTTTTGGGTCTATCTTTACTAATACTTTTATCTAAAGGTACATTTACATAACTTATTGGCACATTAACTACCTGGGTGTACTCTTTGGAAATCTGTACTAAAAACCAAACTATAGAGGAAAACAGCAAAAAGAACCCGAAGGTTTTTAAGCTGGATCTCTTAATAGTGGGGCGTTTAAATTTAATATTTCTAAACATTTTTAAAGAATAAATTCGGAAACTCCTGTTCGGGCTTTTTCTTTAAGATTTGTATTTCCCATACGCTTCTTAAAAAACCATATCCATATCCAAAGAATTGAACCAATGCGGCATAAATTGCCAGGAAACCAATTCCCAGATTTTTGTTCTTAATACCGGCATCTATTCCAATAATAGCAAAATATAGGATATATAAATCAAATAGTCCCCAAAAACCGAATCTTAATAGTAAAATCGCTAAAAGAAGTCCGAGGGAAAAAAACGTCGGAAACCAATAAGTAATCTTTGCCGAGCCGGGATGCCAGCTATTTAAGATAGGCCGCACCAGGCCAAATTTTCGCACCTGGGTATAGAACTTGCCCCAATCGATGCGGCGTTTGTGAAAAACTACTGCTTCGGAAATAAGGCATAATTGAAACCCCAATTTTTTTAATCGAAGGGAAAGATCGGGATCTTCCCCGGGATGAATTTGACCAAATCCTCCTGAAGCTTCAAAAGCTTTTTTAGAAATCCCCATATTAAAACTCCGTGGCTGAAAATCGTTCACCGCAGATTTTCTACCCCTAATACCGCCGGTGGTAAAAAAAGAGGTCATGGTATAATCTATAGCCTTTTGAGTCTTGCTGAAAGAAGGATGTGAAGCATCTGGCCCACCAAAGCAATCACAATAATTTTTAATAAGGGAATTATCAACTTCCTGCAAATAATCTTCAGGCAATAAAACATCAGAATCCAGGATAAGATAATAATTGCCTTTGGCTTTTCTCATCCCAAAATTCCGTGAATCCCCGGGACCAGAATTTTTCTTAAAATAATAGCTAATTTGAAGTTCTTCCTGAAACTCTGAGATCACCTCTTCAGAAGTAATACTGGAACCATCTTCTACAATCACAATTTCAAAGGATCGGGAAGATTGCAGCTGCAACATGCTCTGTAATAACTCCCTAACCTCCTCAGGCCGGTTGTAAACAGGAATTATAAAAGAATATTCCAGATTCATGTTATAGCTAGAATTTGAGATTTTTAATTTTTAAACTGAAAGTCAGATCTTCTTGTTTTCCCAAAACTTAGACGCTGAAATAAATTCAGCGTGACAGGGATATATCATCCTCCGTCATTCTGAGACCCCATTTAAAATTTTAAAAAACGGTAATATTGACGTATGGTTCAGGTTTAAAACGTGAAATAATTTTTGCCACGAAATACACGAATATTTTTTATTATCAGTGTATTTCGTGGCTTTTTTTATTTTCAATTAATGTATTTGTAACTAATCAATTTCTATTTTTAACTTGAGCCTTACTATAAATCACTTGAAACGAGCAAATTACCTTTTTCCTGCAAGGTCTTTTTTTGACCTTGTAGGTTTATTTTTCTGCTAATAAATATACCTACAAGGTTTTTGAAACCTTGCAGGATAGAGCGTTTATTCGAATTCAGGCTATTGGTGATTCTAAGCTAAGACTGACTAGTTACATGTACTTTAATCATATATAAATAAAACGCTTATGAATTTAGTCAATAACAACTTGTTTATCCACTCTTCTCAATTTACTTCTCTTCCTGTGCTTTTACAAAAGTATCCATCACTTCCTGGCTCACTCCCATATTGGAGAATCCGCCATCGTGGTAAAGGTTTTGTAACGTAACTTTTTTGGTCAAATTAGAGAATAAGCTCACCGTATAATCTGCACATTCTAAAGCGCTGGCGTTTCCAAGCGGCGACATTTTATCGGCATAAGCGATAAAGCCATCAAAGCCTTTCACTCCCTGTCCTGCAGTAGTTGGGGTTGGCGATTGAGAAATAGTATTTACCCTCACTTTATGGTCTTTTCCGAAGAAATAACCAAAACTACGAGCTATAGATTCCAAATAGGCTTTATTATCGGCCATATCGTTATAGTCTGGGAATACGCGTTGGGCAGCCATATAGGTAAGCGCTACGATACTTCCCCATTCGTTCATCGCTTTTTTCTTATATAATACCTGCATGGTTTTATGAAAAGAAACCGCAGAAATATCCCAACCTTTTTGGGTGAAATCGTAATTCTGTTCTGTATAATGATTTCCTTTTCGCACATTTACAGACATCCCAATAGCGTGCAGTACAAAATCAATTTTTCCTTCCAGGATTTCCATAGATTTTTCTACCAGATTTTCCAAATCTTCTATCTTGGTGGCATCTGCCGGAATAATTTCAGAACCGGTCTTTTCGGCCAGCTCTTTAATGCTTCCCATTCGCATCGCAATTGGCGCGTTGGTAAGTACAAACTCCCCACCTTCTTCCTTAATGCGTTCAGCGGTTTTCCAGGCGATAGAATTTTCATCTAATGCGCCAAAAATAATTCCTTTCTTTCCTTTTAACAGGTTGTATGACATCGTATTAAAATTTTATTCCCTCATTGAGGGTTTAAGTCTCCCAAAGTTGCTTCGAAATTTAAAAGCTGCTTTCCGTCCCGATAGCTATCGGGACTTGCCTTGTGGACTTACCCTGAGGTTATTGATTAATGGTTAAGGCCGTAAAGATAGCAAAAATCCCGTGAGCCCATAGTGTTATTCGAGTAAGGCCCTCGCATGCGCCAACGCCGATTCTCCTATATTCTTTCCGCCAAGCATCATAGCGAGTTCCTCTACCCGCTCATTTTCTTTTAACTCTATGATTTTGGTGGTGGTATTATTTGCCGAATCTTCCTTGAAAATTTTGAAATGGCTGTTTCCTTTTCCGGCAATTTGCGGCAAATGGGTTATGGCAATTACTTGCATGGCATTTCCCATTCGTTGTAGAATCCCGGCCATTTTTTGTGCAATATCTCCAGAAACACCAGTATCGATTTCATCGAAAATAATGGTTGGTAATTTACTTTGAGCTGCCAGGATACTTTTCACCGCCAGCATAATTCTTGAAAGTTCCCCTCCCGAAGCTGCTTTTTTAATCTCTTTAAAATCGCCGCCTTTATTGGCCGCCAAGTACCAAAACAATTCGTCCCGGCCATTAGCGAGGAAGTTAGGGGATTGGTTCAGCTCTATTTTTAATTTGGCGTTGGGCATGCCGAGATCAGCTAGCAATTTTTCGGCTTCTTTAATAAAAGTCGGGATAATGGCCTTTCGCTTTGTATGTAATTTATCGGCTACCGTTCCCAGTTTTGTTTCCTGTTTCGCTATAGCGTCCTCAAGTTCAGAAAGTGCATTTTCTGCATTTTCACTTACCGAAACTTTTTCCTGAAGTTCTTCTTTGATTTTTAATAATGCTAAAATGTCTTCTGCGGAATGTTTTTTCTGCAGATTATAGATGAGCTGCAACTTTTGATTGATGGTTTTCAATTCTTCAGGATTGGCTTCCACCTTATCTAAAGCATTAGTTACTTCTGCAGAAAGGTCGTCTAATTCTATAATTACACTTTCAATTCGCTGATGTAAATTCTTGTAATTCGGCGCCAGTTTAGAAATCCTGTCCAGCGAGGTGCGCGCCTGTTTCAAACTTTCTAAACCTCCTATTTCTTCCTGTTCCAGGGCATTTAAGGCTGCACTTAAATTTTCGGTTAGTTCTTCTACATTGCTCAATTCTTCAGAGCGAATTTCCAGCTCCTCCTGCATCCCTGGCTGAAGTTGTGCCTCTTCGATTTCATTCAGCAAAAAAAGATTATAATCGTACTCTTTGGTAGCCTGCGCCTGTTCCTCTTTTAAAGTCACCAGACGTTTTTGTACATTTTTATAAGTTTTTAATTCAGATTTATATTCCAAAAGTAAACTTTCACTTTTAGCAATAGTATCGATTACCTGAAACTGGTATTCGTTATTACCCAAACTCAAGGTTTCATACTGACTATGAATATCAATAAGGAATTGACCCAATTTATTGAGCGAGCCAAGTTTTACCGGAGTGTCATTAACAAAAGCCCGCGATTTTCCCGAAGCCAAAATCTCCCTGCGTATAATGGTGTTGTCTTCATAATCCAGGTCTTCCGTATCAAAAAATTCTTTTAAGCGATAGTTGGCAATAGTAAAACTGCCTTCTATCACACACTTTTTCGCAGCGTCCCGAATACTTCCGTAGTCGGCGCGGTTCCCCAAAAGCAAACCCAGGGCGCCGAGCATAATAGATTTCCCGGCACCGGTTTCTCCAGTAATTATAGTAAAGCCTTCCTGAAGTTTAATATTTATATCTTCAATTAAGGCGTAATTTTTTATAGATAAAGCTGTGAGCAAGGTGAACTAAATTTGGGATAAATATAAGGGAGAAATAATTCTCAATCAACAGTAAAAAATCCTTTATTGCAGGTTTCTCCAATTTCTGGAATACCGCGGGGCGAGGCCGCTTAAAGTTTCACTTAAGCGAGGACGGTCAATTTCGGGACCATCACTAAATATTTGGGTAATTTCTTCGGCTTTCGCGTCAAAAAAGCTACGCAACAACAAGGAGTTGGTTCTTCTGGAATTCATGGCTTGCAAACTTCCCAAAGCATCGGCAATCACTATTTTACCTGTTTCGGGGTCTTTGTGCATTACGTCTAAACCCAGGCGATGGTAATTATACAAGGTGCTGCGATATTCGGTAAACATATTAGAGAGCAAATCGGTATTAAGCCTGTAGCGGGAAGCTTGTCCATCGGCACCACTCCAGCCCGATCTGCCGCTTTGTTGGGCGGTATTTACAATTTGACTGGCTTCCTGGTAATAATCGGTGCCGCCTTCTAAAGAAAAAGTATCGGCATCCATTCCCAAAATAGTGTAAACGTAAAAGGAAACAACCGAAACAAGGTTATTGGAAAATGAATTTCGGCTGTAATTTAAAGGTTCGTATTCCCTGTAATTAAAGCTAAATTGATCATCCTTAAAGTTAAAAACGGGAGTAATCATATCAGATCCATAGGCAGGTCGCGAAGATTGTACCTGGATAGTGCCACTAAAAGATTCCCCTTCAAACTCATTTATGGTAATAAACATACTACAGTTAATGCGCTCCTGGGGCTCAAATTCTTTTTGGGTCCAGCTGGTTTGATTCACAAATTCCTTCAACGAATTTTCCAGGGTCCTAAAAACCGAAAGGTTGCTTTGGCCCGTTTGTTCGGTATTGATCACGATCTCACAGTTGAGCTCTTGAGCATTTAAACTCGAAAAGGCACCTAGCAAAACAATAAAAAATAAGAATTTACGCATCTAACAAATGTACAATTTCATTCAGAATATCGGCTGCCACTTCTGCCTTGCTTTTTAGCTCAAAACTCTTTTCTGAATCTTTAAAAACAAGGGTAATTTTATTGGTATCTCCCTTAAAACCGGCGCCAGAATCATTCAGGGAATTTAAAACAATAAAATCCAGGTTTTTCTTCTGCAACTTGCCCCGGGCGTTTCCCAGTTCATTATTGGTCTCTAAGGCGAAACCAATCAGCTTTTGGTGAGTTTTATTTTCACCCATAGAGAGCAGGATATCCTGGGTTTTGGTAAGCTCAAGACTCAAATTTTCTTCCGCTTTTTTAATTTTTTGAGTAGCCACATGCTGCGGCTTATAATCTGAAACAGCCGCAGCGGCAATAGCAACATCTACCTCTTCAAAATACTTGTGCACTGCATTATACATTTCCTCAGTACTTACCACGCGAATCAATTTTACTTTTGGATCTTCCAGTTCCAGATTGCTCGGACCCGAAATTAAAAGCACCTCTGCTCCCAGCGCAACTGCCCTTTTTGCCAGCTCAAAGCCCATTTTTCCGCTGGAATGATTTCCTATAAACCGTACGGGATCTATAGCTTCGTAAGTTGGGCCGCAGTGATGAGTATTCGCTTGTTTTTTAAAGGAAGGTTTTTAGTAAAATAATCTTCTAAAAAATTAAGGATCTCTTCTGGCTCTGCCATTCTCCCCTCTCCCTGTAAACCACTGGCGAGCTCCCCAGTTGCGGCAGGAATCATCAGGTTGCCGTAAGATTCAAGGTTTTTAAAACTTTTTTTTGTAGAAGGATGCTTAAACATGTCCAAATCCATTGCCGGAGCAAAGAAAACAGGACATTTAGCAGAAAGGTAAGTAGCGAGTAAAAAGTTATCGCTGTTCCCGGTAGCCATCTTAGATAAGGTATTGGCGGTAGCCGGGGCTATAATTAAAAAATCGGCCCAAAGACCGAGTTCTACATGATTGTTCCAAAGCTCATCTTCTTCATCTTGAGTAAAAGATGAAAATACTTCATTTTTGGATAAAGTGGAAAGCGTAAGCGGCGTAACAAATTCTTTAGCTGCCGGCGTCATCACAACTTTAACCTGTGCTCCGGCTTTTATAAATAAGCGTACTAAAAATGCCGATTTATAAGCGGCAATTCCACCGCTTATACCCAGCAGGACTTTTTTGTCTTTTAGTACAGACATCTTTTAAGCTTCAGCTTCAGTGTCTTTCGTATTGCGATAATAGATTTTACCGTCTAACCACTCCTGAATTGCCAGCGAATGAGGTTTTGGAAGTCTTTCGTAAAACTTAGAAACTTCTATTTGCTCTTTGTTCTCAAAAACTTCATCTAAACTATCGTTATAAGTAGCGAATTCATCAAGTTTTTCCAGCAATTCCTTCTTAATTTCAGCATTGATTTGATTTGCCCTTTTTGACACTATCGAGATAGCCTCATATATATTACCTGTTGGTGCATCTACCTTATTCTTATCAATTGTGGTAGTGTTAATTGGTGCATCTGTCTTTTTCATATCCATCATTTCTACTATTAAAAATTTTGTAAGCGTGATTGTATATCTTCTACTGAAGCCTCTATAGGCTCTATATATTCCCCTTCCGGATAATATTTTTTGTAATCCTTATAAAACTCCATGGCCGTTTGAAGGCGCTCTTCCATTAAACCCCTAAAACTATTAACGGCCAATTTGTAAGCTGAATCGAACCGATAATAAAAGGCTCCTTGTCTAAAGGGAGAACCGGGATTTTCAGACAAAAAATTAGTAAACGAAGTAATTGCCGCCCGGTAATTACCAGCCCTGGCTTCTCCGGTTAAATGATATTGTTTGGCAACTTCATACTGTTTTTTCTCTAACTTCACCCTTAATTCTGTAGCCATATCATTGGCCTGGGCGGTATGTTCGCCTTCAGGAAAACTATTTAAATAGCTTTGAAGCTCTGTAACCGCTTTGCGCGTGTCTGTTTGATCTAAATCATACCTTGGTGAAAGCTCATAAAAACTTTTCGCTTTTTTAAACGCTGCTTCCTCCAGTTTTTCACTCTTGGGATAAGACTGTGAGAAACGCTCAAATTGATAAGAAGCATTGTAATAATCTTCTAACTCAAAGTAGGTGTCAGCGAATAAAAAACTAAGCTTCTCCCCCTGGGGTTTTCCACGATATTGCGGGATTATTTGTTCAAATAACCTAAGGGCTCTACGAAATTTCTTATTATTATCTTCTTCCTTACCCTCATTATAAAGGTTTTCTGCAAAGGAATATTTCTTACCGGTTTCATCACCCTTTAGTAACTTTTGGTATTCGCCGCAAGAAACGGTTAAAAATAAAACTCCTACTATTAAAAGTGCTTTCTTCATCATTTGTAAAAACATCTGGCAAAAATACATTTTTCTTCATTATAAAAAAAACTTTGTTCACTCCCCTCAACTAACTATTTACAAAGCATTTTATTGCTTCTAATTCTTTATAGTTGGGCTTTTCAATCAAGGACCTCGGGGCAAGCCCACGAGGTATGAATTGGAGAAGACTTTTCAAAAATTGCGGGGCAAGCCTCGGGGAATTAAACCCTCTGGAGGGATTCAAAATTAATCAGATCTCAAGAGTCCATTAGATTTATATAAGAACACACAACAATAGGCACGCCTGAAATGTTCAGGCAGGCAGGATCAATAAGCAATCAAATACTGCTAACTGTGACTGCCTACTAATTTTAACTCGTTTAAATTCTCCAGAAAACCTTCTATTTTCTGTTGAAGTTCTGGGCTCGCCTGCACCAGCGGCAACCTCAAGTAATTCTGAATAAGTTTCTTTTGTGCCAGGATGCTTTTTATCCCGGCAGGATTTCCTTCAGCAAAAATAAGGTTTATGGATTCCTGTATTTTATAGTGGATCTTATAAGCCTCTTTTGCGTTATTTTCTAAACCAAGAGATACCATTTTAGAAAATTCTGCAGGCAAGCCCTGGGCAATTACCGAAATCACTCCCTTTCCTCCGGCCAGCACCATAGGTAAAGTTAACATATCATCTCCCGAAATTACTAAAAAGTTCTTCGGAACAAGACTTATTAATTCCATAGCCTGTACCATATCACCGGCGGCTTCTTTTACGCCAATTACATTCTCACAATTGGCCGCAATTCGCACTATGGTTTCCGGTAATATATTTGAAGCCGTTCTTCCCGGAACATTATATAAAATAACAGGTAGTTTTGATGCCGCAGACACCGCTTTAAAATGCTGAAATATGCCTTCCTGGGTTGGTTTATTATAAAAAGGAGAAACCGACAGGATAGCTTGAAAACCAGAAAGATCTTCGGTTTCCAATTCCTCACAAACGGCATAAGTATTATTTCCGCCTACGCCCAAAACCAAGGCTAACCTTTTATTGTTTTGTTTTATAACCGTTTCTTTAACCAGCTGTTTTTCCTCTTTATTAAGGGTAGCGTTTTCGGCAGTTGTTCCCAAAACCACCAGGTAATCAATTCCGTTCTCAATTTGAAATTCCACCAGGTTTTCCAATGCTGCTACATCCACCGAAAGGTCCTTCCTAAAAGGAGTTACCAAAGCTACGCCGGTGCCAATAAATGAATTCATCGTTACTATTTTTTGTTTTTAATCCCTTCAAAGGGTTTTATTCTCCGTCCCGGGTTATCGGGACATACCTCGCGGGCCTGACGCAAAGCTTCTTGATTTTATCCGTTTTCTTTTATTCTGAAAACTGAATAAGCTGAAATTATCCGGGCACAAATATATTCAATTTGCCTTTGTTGTAAAGCACAATTAGCCTTGGGATTTGGGAGATTTCATCATATTTAACAGCTTTATTTTTTCTGTTAAAAAAGAAACAATTTTATCTGCTTTGTTCACTCCAACTTGAAAGTGTGATTTTTTATTGAAGTTGTTTAATCAATCTTAATCATTAGTGTACGATTAAACTTTCCGGAATCTTCAAATGCCTGGGTTTGTAGCTGCCAACGTGTTTAAACCCCACCTGTACCGTTCGATCAGACTTGCTTTTAATACTATTTTGAATGGTATTTATTTCAAAAGAAATTACTGAAATTTTATGCCTTTTATCAGTTAGTTGTATGCAATGCACAAAAAAACCTTTTCAAATCACTATTGTCCGGTAAAGTTTTTTTGACTTGCTGGAATATGAGTGAGTAAAGACAATTCGGATGTTTTACATTATACACACCTTGCTTTGGG
>JGI1221J11331_1000318_pt1 | contig 15850 bp, 20 predicted proteins | sample LakVidmifraction_4_FD_11331 | JGI IMG/M metagenome (IMG submission 11331) | reverse complement strand
CCTGGATAGCCACCCTCTCCGATTCGGACATCGTGGACATCTACCTTAACTTCGCGAAAACCTACCAGCTTAAACACCAAACGCTGGATGAAGCCTTCGCCGCTAAGTTCCGAACGTCTCTCTCGGATATCACCATCAACGGCAGTCACCAGATGGTTGTCGTCGCGACTTCGCTGGATGCGAGCACCGAGCGCATCATCAACTACCTGAACGAATACGCTCAGATATCTATCAACGCGCTCTTCTTCGCAGCCTTCGAAGACAACGGCCAGCAGTACCTGAGCCGAGCCTGGATGATTGACCCGGATGAAAATCAGGAGCGTGCTGTGACAAAGGGTAAGAAGGAGCCCTGGAACGGCGAGTTCTATGTTTCTTTTGGCGATGACCGTCCATGGGAGCTCGCAAGAAAGCTTGGTTTCATCGCCGGCGGTGGAGCCCATTGGTACTCCAAAACCCTATCGATGCTCTCAGAGGGCGACCGAGTGTGGGTAAACATCCCGAAGACCGGCTACGTTGGCGTAGGCATAGTCACCGGCGAGCGTGAACGAGCGGATCAATTCGAGTTCGACACCCCCGATGGCCCGCTCGCTCTTCAACAAATGGAAGACACTGGGAGCTATAGCCACCTGGACGGAGAGGCTGACGATGAAACAGCAGAGTATCTCGTCCCGGTGCGTTGGCTGAATACCGTGTCAAAAGACCGAGCCTTTAGCGAAGTTGGGCTCTTTGGCAACCAGAATACGGTCTGCAAACCGACAACGCCAAAGTGGAGTCACACCACTAATCGACTGAAACAGGCTTGGCATATCCAGTGAGCAAAGAGGTCACGGCCTGGCATCAGACAATTACAATCTCGCGATCAGACTCAAAAACGTTGCTGGCCTTAAAGCTCGTTGAAAACAGGGTTCGCCATCCGATGCATCTGCTGTGGCATGCGCCTGCGCGACAACATCGGCGCCCATGGCCTCTGCCTCTTGCAATGTAACGAACTTGGCAAATGACACCATGCATGCCATTGGCTGCAAGATTACCATCTAGGACGACGCCCTTCCCGGCATCGGCATTGCCCGTAATAGCCGACCAACGAAGATCAGGCAGCACGTCAGAACTTGCTGCGAGCGCGCCGTGGCAGACCGTGCAATTTCGCGAGAACCCGGCAGCTCCTTGTGCGATCAGCGCTTCATCTGATGGTCCTCTGCGACCAACTCAAGTAGCGCCTTAACCAAGCTAGCGAAACCCGCCGCCAACTGGCCAGAACCGTCGTGAGCAGGACTCTTGACTAATCGCGTGAAACTCTTAGCTAAGGAAACTGGAATAGCTTGCACTATCTTTATAACTATTCATGACTTCCCTTTTTGGGAATAAAAAATATAATTCCCGCAAAGGGAACTTTCTAGCTTATGAAAATCTTAGGAAGAGAAAACATTTACGATTTTATTCGTAAGCACGCTTCATCCAAAAAACCGTTGGAAGCATGGGTTAATGAAGCGGAGGGGGCAGCCTGGCAGACCCCCCAAGACATCAAGAACCGCTATCGCAGTGCAGATTTTCTCGCCGGCCATCGGGCCATTTTCAACATCAAAGGTAATGATTACCGACTCGTCGTTAAAATCCGCTATCAGAACGGCATTGTGGTGGTGGAGTGGGTGGGCACTCACGTTGAATACGATAAAAAGCAATTTTAGGGACTAAAAATCATGGGTCACATCAAAATTATCAAGACTCCGGAGGAACATGAACAGGCTATGGCCCGTGTCATGGGCCTCATGGATGCTGATCCTCAGCCGGGTAGTCAAGACGCTGATGAGCTGGATTTACTGGCACTGTTAGTAGAACGCTATGAGCGGAAGCAATTTCCGATTGATGTGCCGGGTCCTCTGGACGCCATCCGTTTCCGTATGGATCAACAAGGCCTCAAGAAAAAAGACTTGGTTCCCTACATTGGTTCTGCATCCAAGGTCACCGAAGTACTGAACGGCACCCGCAACCTGAGCCTCAACATGATTCGTCGACTCACTGACGGCCTTGGAATCCCAGCCGACGTACTCATTCGGGATATGTCACAGGAAACCGCAAACAGCTAAGACATCAACTAGCAGACGCTCCCTATGAGCGGAATGCAAAAAGAGGACGAAGCTGACGCACTGGCTCAGAGTGCGCTCTTGCCCGAGACCTCAACATCTCGCCTTGCATTATTGCAGGCAGGTTGCGTCATGAATCCAGCGACCACCTGCTTTTTGGGACGCTATTCAGAGAAAAAATCAGCTTCTGATATGAGCTTTTATAGGCTGGCTACCAAGCAGGTGAAGTCGATTTCCCGCAATACCCAATGGCAGCGCCGGCTTGAAAAACACTTGAAACTATTTCCAGTTCAGCATTGATCGAAGAAGTTGGTACTAAGCGGTATGGGAATTAGAGAAGATTGAAAAGATTGGTGTAGGCAGGAAATAAAAACCCCAGCGTAGATTGCGATTGTCAGCAACCAAGAGGCCAGGGTTGTATTAAGGATTATATGAACAACTCAGGCTTGCAGCCTCAGGGGACTACTCGGCATCATCAACCCATTATGGTGAATGATTTGTGTCAGTACATAAACAAGTGGTCGGGCGGGCGTGCCGTTGGAGCGGAACACTTCTCCGGTTAAATCAGCACCGCCTGAAAGCATACGATTTAACATAGTGAGATGGCCCCTGGGCACATATCCCAGTTTACATCCCTTGCTTTCCATCCGAATTGCACTCGAGTCCACCGGGTTATTCGGCTCAGGAACGAATTGAACTTCATCGCCAGCTTGCAGCTCCAAAACTTCAAGTTCGGCCTCATGTCGGAATCCCGCGACTTCAATCAACACCTCAAAAGCCGCCGGTGGCTCATCGAAGGGGTGCACAAGCTCAAAACCGTCGTCCGGCAACTTGGCGCCACTATAGCCCAACAAGGCAAATTCACTAATGTCCGCGTCAGCCGGAATGGCCCGAAGCTCAAGATAACGGCTAAAATCTCGCCTGGTGCGCGGCGGCAGGCGGCGCGTGAACGCTTCCATCACTTGATGACGGTGCTCTACCTGCTTCAGCGGAAAGGCCGGATAACCCTGAAACCCTACCTCTTTGGCACGAGTCATCTCAGTTCCAACATTGTACTGGAGCACCACATGGCCACCTTGCTTTACCAATTGCCCCACACGATACCTGGAGCGCTTTTGACTCTCTCGTGCCTGCCAAAAAAGCAGCAGTCGTTGTGGTTCAACCAGATGTTCAATCAAGCGGGTCATGTCAGTTCTCCAGGGCCTGCAGTAGGCGCTCTCTCCTTCGCAGTGTAAGAAAAGCAACGAACTCAGCGCGTTGCTGAGTGAATGGGTGAGGAAGGTCAAAGCGCGTTAAGTTATGCAGCATTGCCACCAACTCATACTCGCACACTCCCACGAGCCGTTCTATTAGTATTGGCCTTATCTCCGGGAAATGCCCACAATACCGAACAATTCCCTGAATTAACGATAAACGCCGTTCGTCATCCAACGACCAGCGCATCTGATGCTCCCCTCTTCGTAGATAGGCGTTAAACTCGTTCGAGTCACGCACCATGCGTAGCATTTTCTCGGGTTGCAACTCATGGCCGAGACTGGTTCCGTTGTCAAAATATGGTGCAAACCTCGCGGTAGGCCCGTCTTCCGTCCAAATCAGACCCCAGTTCTCTTGGTGCCTGTCCGTATTACCAATTAAGGCGTCAAAACAAAGACCTAGCCCCCAGTAAAGTCGCCAATCATGAGAGAGCCATCCGCCTCGCTCCAGTACACGGCTTAACGTAATGATAGTGGATAGATTGTGTCGCTTGCCTTTCTCCCGATCGTAGTCAGGAATGCGGCGTTGCATGTAGTCTCCGCCTGGGAAAAAACGCTCATCGTTTTCGTCGTTGTATCCTAAAAACCATTCGTTTACGGTTCCCGGCTCATCACTGAGCGAATCAATTGCTACAAAAACAGGAGGTAAAGTCAGACCCATCAATCGACCAACACGAAAAGCGATGACCTCGGCCCAATACTGATCAGGATATCTCGGTTGATTTGGATTCTTGGCGCTTTTTATCGCCTCTTTGAACAGGTAACGATGCCCGGCCAGGCAGAAGTCGAATGGAGCCGGGTCTGGAGAAACGCGCAACGACTTGTCGCGAGCACCAACCGGAAAAACTTCATAGTCTTGGTGGATATCCCAGCCCGCAATATCAATTACCTGCCCGGGCTCTTGCCAAACTTCCCTTCTATCAATCATCTTTATCTGGCCTGCACAGAATAAAAAACCCCTCACCAGCTTTACCGCAGTACGGATCCACCGATTGGGGCCGTGTTACATTAACATTAACTGTGAGCGCAAGCTTTCTCAATAATCTTTGGCGCCCACAAGGCAATAACCCCCGCGTAAGCTCCAATCGGGACCAAAAGGCAGAGGTCGGGTTAGCGGCAAGATAATGGACTGAGCGCCCAATAATCAAGCGCCAACACTGAGTAATGGAGTAAACATGAAAAACGGATGGATGATTCGAGCCGGCAACAGCCGTCGCAATGATTCGAAAATTCCGTGATGACATACAACAAGGCGACCTAATCGTCACCTACAGCCAGGAATACCGTGAATATCTGGTTGGGGAAGACCAAGGTCAGTATGAGTTTCGCTCCGAACAGGAGCTGGTGGGCGAGTTTTCGAGCATTCGGAAGGTCAAATGGCGGGGGCGCATTTCCCGAGACCAACTTTCACAGTCAGCGCGTAATAGCTTGGGCTCCGTTCTGACGCTATTTTCTCTGTCTTCTGACGTCATCAACGAAGTAGAAGATAGGCTGGCCGGAAAACCTGTTGCTGAGCACACTCCGATAGGCGACACACCCTCCGTCGAAGCTGAGTTCGATTTGCTCCGCGAAGAGGTGAGGTCAAAAGGTCATGAACTCATTAAGGACAAGATCCAAAGTCTTGATCCCGAGGAAATGGAAGAGCTTACCGCTGCCCTGCTCAGGGCCATGGGCTACCAGACTCGGGTATCGGCACGAGGCCCAGACCGTGGAGTAGATGTACTGGCATCATCAGACGGCTTAGGCCTGACCCAGCCAAGAATCAAGGCCGAAGTAAAACACCGTAATGGCAGCATGGGCTCTAACCCCATACGCAGCTTCATCGGTGCGCTGCGTGCAGGTGACCACGGCCTGTTTGTCAGCACCGGAGGCTTCACCAAAGAAGCCCGCTACGAAGCAGAGTGAGCAACCATACCCATCACGCTCATCGACATCGATCTATTGGCGGACTTGGTGGTGGCGAACTATGAGCGGTTCGACATAGAGGGCCAGCGACTTATGCCGCTGATGAAGGTCTACTGGCCAGCGGAGTGAGCCGCACCTAAAAAGGCCGGCTTCCCTGTTAACCAGCTTGTTAACCTAACTTTGGTAACCTTCTGATGAGTGCGCTGCGCCTTACTGTTCCTCGGGATAACTACTGCCAAACTCGGCCCCAGCCTCCAACGCCTGAACAGGACAACCAAATCATGGATTCGATACGGCACACCCTCAGGTCTTTAATCAGCAAGCATTATCGAAACGAGTTAAAGAATCATCAAAAAGAATTGCAGGCTAAGAAGGAAGCAGCCGATTACTTTGCCCACCTCCCGCCATGCAGAGGAACCGTTCTAATTGCCGACCCATCTTACGGCGAGGGTGAGTATCAGTGCAGCGTTACAATACCAGCACATGCTTTGTTGGACTGGACAAAGGGCCAGGCGGAAAGAACCATCATGCGCTGGCCAGATGAAATGAGCTGGCCGTCCTTTCAGCGCTGGCTTAGTGAAGCTAAACCAGCCGATGCAGGAACGAGCCCACTACCTAAGCGGTATTTTCAGCCTATGCAATCCGAAATAGCAGAGTGGGCGATGAATGGTAAAGCCCAGGTTTGGTGCCGTTCATGTGATGGAGCCATTGCCGATATTACTTCCGCTGAAATCGACAGCGACAATGCGGGTAACAGCTATTACTGGTGGACATCAGTGTGGCACTGTCCTGCAGGCCATGAGCTCTATCGTGCAAAAAAAGAGATGCGTATATCTCGCATCAGCCACCGTTTCGAAAGCGACTGATTAAAGCACTGTCCCGTGGGACACTAAGCCGCAAGAATTCACGAAACCAGACGGCTATAAATGACACTGAAAACTCATAAGCCACTGTTTTAAAAGCTACTCTGTGTTATGAGCTTCTGTCAAAATTGGCATCTAAGAGATTGAAAATCCTCGTGTCGGTGGTTCGATTCCGCCTCCGGGCACCACTCTCTTTTTCAAATCAGTAGCTTAGAAAGAAATTGAGAGTTGTCCCATCATTAGTCCCCACATCCCGTAATTGCTTAAAAAACGCACGATAATTACCGGGCGCAATCTACTGCATTTCTTCACTCTGTTTTATCTGTACCACCAAAACTCCCGTAACCACCTGTATTACGCCCTTAGTCAAGCATAGAACTGACCCCAGAACCAATTGCTTGGTCAAACGGCGCATTCGTGTATCTTGGATTTGACCGGTCGAACATTGAAACGTTAACTTCTTAAGCGAGATACCTATGAACTATGAATGTAGCCAGATCAGTAGTGTTCTAAAAGAAGCTCTTGTGATCGCCTGGACCCTTGATCGCCTCAAAGGCGCCACGGTGACGCTGGAGCTGTCTTGTTCCGACGGCAGCACCGCGACGATTACCGAAACCATGGATCATCTGGACGATGATACGGGTACCTCTGGATCATCAATTCAGCAGTCCCCTCCTACCAGATCAGCGGTGGATCAACTCGGCGACATCCAGAAGAACACCTGGTTTTAAAGGGAGCTACCCATGAAATTCCTGACTCAAGCACAACAACTCGCAGCAACGCTTTCACAGCAATTCGATTGTGAGGAGGTGATCTTCAACGCGCAAATGCGACGTGGCGAGGACTGGATAACTCTGGAACTGTATCGAAACTCAGAGGATCCCCACCGTATTCACGCGGTGATGGACTTCGATACCGGCGGGCATTTCCTGCTGCAATCGGCCCATACTATCCACTGACTGGAGCCTGCTATCCATCCTCGACGGAACCGAGAGGATGGATGGCCCAGCATCATTATCGACCGCGACGGTTCGCCTTACAAATGAGCCCAAGCGTCAGCGCGTGTCCGGCGTAGCCTTGAAATGAGCCATTCACAGAAAACGCTTGAAGAGCTCCAGACTGCGCTAATTATCGCGGCCTGCGGGCTCTTCGAAGACGATGACGAGGCGGCAAACGCCTGGTCAAACCGTCCTCTTCGCGCTTTTGGATACCAAAAGCCCAACGATCACTTGGGCTCACCGGAAGATATCCGCATGTTACTCGATATTATAGGGCGCCTAGAGCACGGTGTTTGGACATAGAGACTGAGGCACAGCCTAATTTCCTTTAGCTGTTACAAACAGGAACGATTTTCCATGGTCTAAAACATAAGGTGGAAGAGCCCTCGGTTTATATCCAGCATGTTCTGGAGCGAATCGCCGACGCTGACACGTTGGAGAAGCTGGAGGCACTGCTGCCATGAAACGTCAAACTAGAGCGGGTCTCAAAAAATGTGTCGCAGTTCGACCGAGGACAAGTGGGTCGATTTAAAAGCGCTTACGTTTGATGCAGCGACAGAGACTGTGGACTTCTTCAGCAAACTGGATGAAGTGAAGCGGATGAAGAAGGAAATCAAACGAGCTGTTCTGGACTGCTCATACGGTGACAAAACCATTGTGACCGTGGTGCAGTATCGTTTCATGGAACTGGCGCAAACCCGTTTTGGTGCCAAGTGAACCCATGATGACCAGGGCAAACGGCTCCGACTTTGAATACCGGGATGGCAATGGCTTCATTGCCGAAGTCATCCGCACCGATCGCCGCAAGTCTGCGGATATACGGGTGGAAGAAGGGGCTGTATCCATCGTGGTGCCGGTCACCACCAGCATCGAAAGGATTGACCAGCTGTTGATTGCCAAGCGACAGTGGATCAGAGAAAAGATTGCTTTGCAGCATGAAATGGCACCAATCAGTGACAAGCAATTTGTATCCGGTGAAGCCTTCCCGTATCCAGGACGTAATTACCCGCTGAAGGTTGAGTGCGGTAACTTTGCCCCAGTGAGGCTTGTAAAAGGTCGCTTGGTGGTGTCTATGCCTGAAGGCATTCAACAGCCTCACATGGTTCTAAACGCCCTTGGGCGCTGGTACAAACGGCAGGCTGAACAGAAGCTCACAAAAAAAGTGGAACGCTTCGCGCCGATGGTCGGAGTAGAGCCGGCCGAAGTCGGCATCCGGTCATTCAAATCCTGCTGGGGCAGCTGCACCACCAAGGGTGCATTAGAATTCAACTGGACTATTATGCTAGCACCCAACCGCATGGTCAATTACGTGGTGATTCATGAACTCTGCCACCTGATACGCCACGACCATTCTCCAGAGTTCTGGCGGGAAATGGCACGGGTGATGCCCGAGTATCATCGCTGCAGGGAGTGGTTGCGGGCAAATTCTTCCAAACTTCTGATATGATTACTTTCTTTTCCTCAGCCCTAAAGATTAGCGAGACTAGGCTCATTTCATGACGCAAAATAACAATCTGGACGTTGCCAAAGAGGTATGCGGCGCCGATGCCTCAGTATATCTTGCAAATAAACATCGTGGCGGAAAAGCTGGGGGAGAAGGCGTTCAGTTTGAAACCTGGTACGCCATATACAATGCCGCAAAGCTTGTAAGAGAAACACTCCTAAACGGGTTGCCAGAGCCAGTCCTCTGGACCCAAACCATGGATTACGTCGATGACTTTGTGATTAGCTGGAACGAAGAGTCCCATTACCAGCACTTCCAGCTCAAAAACACCGAAAATATCTCTTGGACGGCCGGTGCCCACCCGATTGCCGAGGACTTCCGGCTTCAGAAGCTGTTGAATGAAGGTGTCGGGATTAGAAGCACTTCGACCACTCTAGTTTTGCCTGGCAACAAAAAAGCTGCCACTCTCCAAACGTCGATTCCGGAAAACATTTCCGCTTTCTCGTCTGTTGAACAGTTTGCCTTTGGAGCAACTCTAAATCATGTGCTTCAAATCGAACCTAAACTCCACCGTGCACTGGCAGATCTGTGCATAAACTCTGACTACGATAAGGTAGAAAGACTTGGTTCTTTGTTCGTTGGAGCGTGGGTTAGTAAGTCAGGAAACGCCTGCAACCTAAAAGAAATTTGGAATGACGTACTACAACACGAGCCAAATTACATCAAAATTCCATCTGAAGTTGACATACCTGAAAAATTTAGTCAGCTTCTAATGCAAATTAAGGGCTTCAGCTATACTATGGTAAATGGGGTTTTTGAGTGGAGTTATCTGGAATCGGATTCAGGTACTTTTGAACACTCATTGAATTCCAAAGAATTCCTTAATTTTCAGTTCACTATAATAGCCAACGCACCGTCCACGTTTGAAGATTTGGAGAGGTATCTGATATGAGCCGGAAACTGACCGAACTCGCAACCGCCTCCATTGAAACTTTGCTGGATCAGCTTGCTGACCCTGCAACTTCCCCTGAGATTTACAAAAAAACTATGTATAGCCTCGGGGTTGAGCATGGAAAGGCTCTCAGCAGTGCACTTCAAGGCAAAGCAGTAGGTGTCGCTTGCACCGTCGAAGATGCAGACTTCCTGGCTCATGGCATTATTGAAGGGCTTCAGGATAGCGCGAGCTCTATTTCTGTAGCTTGCTTCTGGAATAAACGTTTTCCGGGAAACAGGTCCAGAAATATTCCAAGTACAGCTCCAATTCAAAAGAAGTATTCCGAGCCCCACATAGACGATGTGGACAGTCTTATCGTTGTAAAATCAATTATCGCTGGTGCATGCGTTGTCAAAACAAATCTCACGAATCTAATTCGCGTATCGAAGCCATCTGAAATTTATGTTGTTGCTCCAGTGATATTTAGAAATGCCCAAGCTAATCTTGAAAAAGAATTTCCAAGCGATATAACCAAACTCTTCAAGTATGCATTTTTCGCAGAAGATGATTGCAAGACGTCTGATGGCAACGTTTTCCCTGGCATAGGCGGGGATGTATACCAGCGCCTAGGATTTAGTGATCAGGATAGCAAGAATCGTTACACTCCAGAGCTTGTGATCACTCGTCGCAGGCAACTTGCTCCGGATCAACCAGTATCGTATGCCAACTAAAGTGGACCCCATCGTCAAGACAAAACCCGCTTTAATTTAAGCGGTATATTCCGCTTCACATGCAGCTGGACGGCGCTGCCCCGATAATACCTCAGCTTCCTTGCTTGCTTGCCGTACTTATCGACGATTTTGGCTCCCCCGCCTTGGCCGCTCATGTAGACCTGGTCGGGTGTGCGGTTGCCCAGTGCTTGGTGGGGTCGCTCATCATTATAGAATGCAAAGTAATCTGTCAGCCCGAGCGTGAGTCCGCCCATGTCTGCATAGCCCTTCAGATAAATGTCTTCGTACTTCACGCTGCGCCAGAGCCGTTCCACGAAGATGTTATCCAGTGCCCGGCCGCGCCCATCCATGCTTATTGAAATCCCCTCCCGCTTGAGGACACCGGTGAAGGCATTGCCGGTGAACTGCGAGCCCTGGTCGCTGTTGAAAATCTCGGGCCTGGCGTACACGCGAAGAGCCTCTTCCAGGCAGTCGACACAGAACGTCGCCTCCATGCTGTTGCTGAGCCGCCAGCTCAAAACCTTGCGGCTGTACCAGTCAATGACCGCCACCAGATAGGCAAAGCCTCTTGCCAGGCGGATGTAGGTGATGTCGGTACTCCAAACCTGATTGGGGCGTGTTACTGATAGCCTGCGTAGCAGGTAGGGGTAAATTTTATGCTCCGGCCGCGGGCGGCTGGTATTCGGTCCGGGTGCCATGCCGGCTAACCCGATCTGGCGCATCAACCGCTGCACGCGCTTGCGGTTGACACTGTGGCCCACCGTTTTCAGAAAGACGGCCATCCGGCGGCTGCCGTAGAAGGGCCGACGAGTGTATTGCGCATCGATCAGATGACACAACAAGAGATCGTCATGATCCGTCTTTGCCGGCTGACGGCGGGCATAGACTGTCGCCCGCGATACCCCAGCCAGCGCACACTGACGCACAACCGGAATCTCCCTCTCAGGACTTATCCATGCCTGGCGCGTCACGGCAGGTTGATCCCGGACTTTTTTTTCAGCCAGTCCAGCTCCATTTTGAGCTTGCCGATCTCACTGTAGAGCTGCTCAGGCCGCTGATGCTCGACCACCGGCTTTGGCCCCCGCTTGCCCTCAAACAGGCTCTTGGCCTGCTCCTGAATGGCCTTCTTCCACTGCCCGACCTGCACCGGGTGAACCCCGTATTCCTGGGCAATCTCATTGATAGTCTTCAGGCCCCTTACAGCCTCAAGACCCACTTTGGCCTTGAGTTCGGGACTGTGTACCTTACGTTTTTGAGCCTCGCTCATTTTTCTTATCCTGGTTGCCGGATAGCAGCTTAAACTATTGTCTGGAATATGGGGTCCACTTTACTTTCGGTTGGAGCAATGGGAGCCCGGTGAGCTGAGAGGTTCACGCCGGGTTCTGAGAGCAGCTGAGGGGGCAGTTCCCTCGGCTGACTCACCCCAGTTGGCGATTTCGCCTAATTCATCACCTGGTGGGTGGTATGAGAAACGCAATGGCTCGTTATTCCGAAGAGCACAAGGCCGCAGTCCTGAAGAAGCTGCTGCCGCCCCAGAATCACACGGTTGCCGCTGTCTCCGCAGAGGAAGGCATCTCCGATGTGACCCTGTACAATTGGCTGAAACAGTGTCGGCAACGAGGAGTGCCTGTGCCAGGTCATAACAAAACTGCGGACCATTGGTCCGGCGAAGCCAAGCTGGCTGTGGTCATTGAAACCGCATCGCTTTCCGAAGAAGAGCTCAGTGCCTACTGCCGCGAAAAGGGCCTATACGTTGAGCAGGTCCGGCGCTGGAAGGACGCCTGCATCCAGGGCACCGGTCAGCAGGAAGATCAGCACAAAGAGAGCCAGAAAGCGCACAAGCTTAGCCGGAAACGGATCAAACAACTGAAAGCGGAAGTGCGTCGCAAGGACAAGGTCCTGGCCGAGACCACGTCGCTCCTGGTGCTATCAAAAAAGCTGGAAGCCTTGTATGGGACCGATCAGGACAACGAGGACGATTGACCTCCCTGGATGACCGTACAAGGCTGTTGCAGTACTTTGATGAGGCGGTGACCACCGGGGCTTCGCGCTATCAAGCGGCCAACCTGATGGGGCTGAGTGAGCGCACCCTGAAACGCTGGCGCACGGCATCCGGCCATGTGGCCGAGGACCGGCGCCCAGAGGCTCCCCGTTCACCCCAGCACCACCAACTGACTGAGGTCGAGGAAGTGGCCATTATGGCGGCGTGTAATCAACCGGTATATCGCAGCTTGCCGCCCTCTCAAATCGTGCCGTTGCTGGCCGACAAGGGCCTCTATATCGCCTCGGTGTCTTCTTTCTATCGGGTACTGACAAAGCACGACCAGCTCCAGCACCGGGGACGTGCTCGGCCCGCCAAGCCGCACCCCTTACCCACCAGCTTCACGGCCACTGGCCCGAACCAGCTGTGGAGCTGGGACATTAGCAGCTGCCCATCACAGGTACGTGGCGAGCACTGGTATCTGTATCTGATACTGGACGTGTTCAGCCGCAAAATCGTGGCTTGGGAAGTTCATCAAGCGGAGCTTGGCGAACACGCCAAAGAGCTGGTCCAGAGAGCGCTGTTGCGCGAAGGCTGCTGGCACAAGCCACCGGTGCTGCACTCTGACAACGGCGCGCCCATGACGTCGCATACGCTCAAAGCGCGCCTGGCGGATCTAGGCATGCTGATGTCCTATAGCCGGCCCCGCGTGAGCAATGACAACCCGTACTCGGAAGCCTTGTTCAAAACCACCAAGTACTGCCCGGCGTGGCCGTCAAAGGGCTTTGTATCGCTGCAGGCGGTCCGTCAGTGGATGATGCAGTTCGAGCATGCCTACAATGAAAAACACTTACACAGCGGCATCAACTTTGTCACCCCTGGCAGCCGTCATCGGGGTGAAGATCGCGCCATCCTGAGTCAGCGGGAGGCGGTCTTTAAAGCCGCTAAAGCGAAGAACCCAAGGCGCTGGACGGGCGCAACACGAGACTGGAGCCCGGTGATGGAGGTCTCCCTAAACCCGGGACGGGCCAGTGAAATAGAGCTTAATAAGTGTGCCGCATGAACCTTGATACTTGGACAACTCGGTTGACAATCACCGATTCTCGCCGCACCGTTGACGGTGCTGACGATGGTTGTTATCAAGCGGTTATATGTCGATGCTCGAATTGAACCGAGGCCGATTGCTAAACAGACCACCGAATAAAAGAAAAGCGGTGCAGATTTGTACATCGCGGGCATGAGTATTTCTTAGGTTTAATCCGAGAACCGAAAGGAGGATAGCCATCAATGTTCCAGTGGATGAGCGAGAATAAAGACTGGATCACAACGCTTACCAATATCGGTACGCTACTGGTGTGGGTTTTCTACGCCCAATTGCTTTACAGCGGGCACCGCCGTCAAAGACGCCCCCGCGTTCTGATCAATAAAGGTGTTGGCCGCGAAGGCCTGGATTCGCCGTGTCTGATTTGCAATATGAGCGAGGAGGCGGTTTACATATATTTCATCTTGCTGATTCTCGAAACGTCCGGCGAGCCTATTCTGGTGCCGGTGACAGATTGCGAAGTCGATGCCATGGGCGAAGATACCCGCGTGGTGAGTGCCAGAACCCGGCAGGGCCCTGTTCAGTCGGGTAAATATTTTGAGCTGCTCTCCTATCGCCTCCTCCTCGAGCGTGCGGCAACCGAGGGGGGGATTGAGCTCAAGAACGCAAAGCCTGTAGACACGGATATCGAGCTGCGGGCGCTCGAATTCCACGTGGTGTGTATGTACGGCTCAGACGACCAGCCTTTTGGGGTCGTGCGACGTTTCGAATTCAAAACGAGTGAGTCTGGAGACCTCTCACTAGTGCCTGATTCAATCGATACCACTCACAAAACATCCGCACAATACAGGCGCCAGATTCGCCGGTGGCTAAAACGCTATTCAACATAAACTAACGCCATGGCGCGAATAGAGCCTAAGGAGGAGTCAGATGGCGTGGATTTTATCCGGGGCGTTCGTTGTCATTTTGGTTATGGTTGATGTGGTGTGGACCACGCTGACCACTCAGGGTAGTGGGCCGTTGACGACTTGGGTGACCGATGGGGCCAAATGGTTATCTGGCGGCGTGCGGCGGCTTTTCAGGAGAAGGGCTGTTGTGATCGTTAAAGGCTGGCAACTATGTGAATTGAGCTGGCGCGATCTCGATAATACCTACTATGGTATTAGTGTAAGCATGGGAAGAGCAACGTGTGGATATACTCAACCCGCAACCCGTAAAAACACGAAGGAGTTGTTATGGCTAACGCAAATGCTGATGGTACGTACCAGTGTGCCCGTGAAGGTTGCAACTGCAAAGTTGCCGACGACGAAACTCATATCAAAACAGCAGCTGGAATATTTTGTTGCGAGGGGTGTTCGGAAGGTAAGGGATGTAACCATTCGGACTGTGATTGTGCATCGAATACCGCAAGCTGATTTGTCCGCAATTGTAGGCGGGAGTAGTGCCGTGTGGTTGTGGCACTGCTTCTGTTTTCTCGTTTCACGCGAACAACAGACGTCACCGATTGCTGCACTTATTTTATGAACTCAGGGCAGTAGTTTAAGTGCCAACAATATCTGCCAAAGATAACCTGAAAGGCCCATCGCGGATAATACCGACGGTTCGTACGTGGCGGTTAGAAATAAACCATAACTCGTCCCGCTCGTTGCTCATAACGAGATAGGCATCTGACCGTCTGTGGTGACCGTGCTTTCGGGCAATTCAATCGCATTCTTAGTCATAGCTTCGCTCCGGGTCTAACATTTAAAAGCGCGGTGGTGCTAAGTCTTGAACGACAAGGCGCCGGAAAATTCATCCCGTTTGCCTTTTACCCAGTCTAGGTCAACATCCGTGAGGTCGCCCCACTTTTGTTGAATCTTCCCTTTCAGATGGGGGGCTCCCAGGCAATTAAAACGGCTTGGTTGGAAGATACCCTGAGCCTAATTCCCGCCATTTCTTTTCTGGTAGCTTCGCGCTTCTTCCCTTGTCTAAGTCGACGCCAAATTTACTACATACAGTGAATACACTCTTGTTTCAGATTAAAGCGCGTTACACAAAGACACAATATTATTTTGGTGTCTGTAGTGATTCGCTGACTCACAGCCTTGGGGTCGCAGATATCGTAGTCAACCGGGGCGTGTCCGAAGGAGTGTTAATGCCATGAGTGATCATACATCCAAATCGTCGATGTCGTCGTCGACAAGCACTGAGGCAGCAAAGGAAACGTTCAAAGACGACGCTAAAAAAATTAAAGAGAATGTCGAAAAAGAGGCCGAAAAGTTAGGCGAGCGTGCCCAGGCGGAGGGCGACGAGGCTCTTACCCGTGCCGGCTCAGAAGTCAACGATCTAACTGGCGCGATTGACGCTGCCGCAGATTCGCTCAGCGACGCGGACCGAGATGGTCTGGCCCAATATGCCAGACAGCTCAGCGGTCAATTGTCTGGTTTCGCGAACGATTTACAGAATAAAAATGCGTCCGACCTCGCCCGAGATGCACAAAAACTCGCTAAAGAAAATCCAGCGGGATTTTTACTGAGTTCGATTGCTTTGGGATTTGGTCTGTCTCGATTCGCTAAGGCTTCGTCAACCCGCGCAGACGCTGACGGCACTACTAAGCAGTCGGAACCGCACAAGCCTGG
>JGI1221J11331_1000310_pt1 | contig 15993 bp, 12 predicted proteins | sample LakVidmifraction_4_FD_11331 | JGI IMG/M metagenome (IMG submission 11331) | reverse complement strand
ACTTTGCTCACATGTGATTATGAAGGTGTTTCGGCTAAAGTATTGAGGTTTATATAATTGATTTTTAAGCTCTTATTAGGTTGGAATCGGTGCCGGAAAAGCTTATTTTCTTCCGGTTTTGAAAATTGATGGATTTTTCTTGAAAAAGGTAAGAAATTCCCTTGCTACAGCATCGTAACATACCTCGGGAGAAATCCGTTCAAGTGGAACGTGCAGGCCCGCCTTGGCCATTTCGGGTAGGCGCGGTAGTATTTCCAATCTCACTTGTGAGTAAATTTTCAAACAGTTTGTATAAAAAAATCAGGAATACTTTGCACAGTAGCTACCTGACGACTAATATTTTAATAATTAAAGTTTATGAATAAGAAACGTATTGGTATTATTGGATCTGGCCCTAGTGGCTTAGCGCAACTTCGCGCTTTTGAAGCACTTCAAGATAAAGGAGTGGATACACCAGAAATTGTATGTTTTGAAAAACAAAGTAATTGGGGAGGTATGTGGAACTTTTCCTGGAGAACGGGCGTAGGGAAATATGGCGAGCCTATTCACGGGAGTATGTATAAATATCTTTGGTCTAACGGACCTAAGGAATGCCTGGAGTTTTCTGACTATTCTTTTGATGAGCATTTTGAAAAGCCAATATCTTCCTATCCGCCAAGGCCTGTATTGTTTGATTATATTCAGGGACGCATTAAAAAAAGTAAAGCCCGGGATTATATTCGGTTCGATACTACAGCCAGATGGGTGAGTTATGATGAGGAGACTAAAAAATTTACATTGATCCTGGACGATTTGAAAATCGATAAAACCTATTCAGAAGAATTTGATTATTTGATAGTGGCTTCAGGACATTTTTCTACACCCAATATGCCTTATTTTAAAGGAATAGAAAATTTTCCGGGGAATGTGATTCACGCTCACGATTTTAGGGGAGCCGATCAATTTAAAGATCAGGATCTATTGCTTATTGGAAGTAGTTATTCCGCCGAAGATATTGGCGTACAATGTTATAAACACGGTGCAAATTCTGTGACTCTTAGTTATCGCAGTAATCCCATTGGCGTTGACTGGCCGGAGGGAATAAAAGAATTACCATTAATAACCCATTTTGAAGAAGATACCGCATTTTTTAAAGATGGAACTTCAGAGAAATATGACGCGGTAATTATGTGTACAGGATATCAGCATAAATTCCCTTTCCTGCCAGATGAATTACGCTTAAAAACTAAAAATAATCTTTATCCCAACGGACTTTATAAAGGCATCTTTTTTAATGAGGTGCCAGGGTTAATCTATTTGGGTATGCAAGATCAATATTACACGTTTAATATGTTCGATACGCAGGCCTGGGCTGCGCGAGATTATATTATGGGCGATTTGGAATTGCCAAATAAAGCAGAAAGACGAGTAGATATGGACAAATGGTTGAGCCGCAATGAGGAGCTGGAAACCGGGGCAGATCACGTAGATTTCCAAACAGATTATATCAAAGATTTATTGGCGCTCTCAGATTATCCAGACTTTAATTTAGATAAGGTAGCCGAAATGTTTAAACAATGGCTTCGTGATAAAGAGGAGAATATTCTCACTTATCGCGACAAGACCTATCAAAGCGTGGTTACAGGAACTATGGCTGCCGATCACCATACCGAGTGGATGGATGAATTGGATGATAGTAAAGAACGCTACTTATTTGAGGAAGAGGTGAAGGAAGAAGAAGAGTTTGTGTCAAACAGATTGTAATATTTGCTAAAAATAAACGAAGCCGCGCTAAACTTTCTGTGTTAAGCGCGGCTTTTTTATGCTTTTTTTTCTGTTTAAAAAGAATATTAAACAAAGGGAAAAAGTTCCTTAGCCAGTTTAAATAAAACAGGATATTTGCAAACCAGATATTAAGATATTTTTGGCAGTTCCAAGTTTAATTTTTGAAGTGAATTTCATGATAGCTTTTCTAAAGAATAAATGGTTTTTATTGTGCATTATGGCCCTCACCTGGGGCAGCTCTTTTATCCTAATAAAAAAGTCCTTGCTTGTATTTTCGCCTTTTGAAATCGGGGCCTTTCGGGTAGGCTTATCGGGTTTGCTTTTGGCTTATATTGGTTTGCCGGCCATTCGCAAAATGAAGACCAAAACTATATTATGGGTTGCCGCCGCAGGTTTTTTTGGTAATTTTTTACCTATGTTTTTATTTCCTATTGCACAAACTAAAGTAGGAAGTTCGCTTGCNGGAATCATCAATAGTCTGGAGCCTATTTTTGTGCTATTTCTTGGCTTTTTGCTCTTCGGAGTTAGAAGTAGGCTAATGCAGGTAATCGGGGCGGTAATTGGATTTCTTGGCGCGGCGACCTTNTTGTATTTTTCTGAAGTAAATTCTGAAGGGAANCAATTGTGGTATTCACTTTTAATGGTTTTGGCTTCTGCTTCTTACGCCGTTTCAGCATTGATCATTAAAGATAAATTACAACACGTGCGCTCCCTGCATATTTCGAGTAGCGTTTTTAGTATTTGGATGATTCCCTCTTTTTTAATTCTAATTTTCACTGGATTTTTTAAGGATTTTCAATTTGATAATGAAACCATTCATGCGCTTGGATACTTAAGTATTCTTAGCATAGTGGGTACTGCTGCGGCAATTGTATTATTTTATAAACTTATACAAGATACCTCTGCCGTGTTTGCGAGTACTGTTTCCTATTTATTACCGGTGGTAGCGGTGATGTGGGGAATTTTAGACGGGGAAGAATTTACCATTTGGTATGTGCTGGGCGGATTGTTAATTTTAGTAGGTATTTATCTAATTCGTGAAAAAAAGAAAAAACCCCAGGTCACTCCAAGGTAAGCTTAATCGACCTTTATTAATTCTGGGTAGTTGATAAGTTGGCAGTAGTACTGGGGGTTTTTTCTTGCTGAATGATAAAATATAGCTATATTTGCCAGCCCTCTTTGGGAACCTAATTCTTACTAAGCTTAAAAGATTAGGGATTTGATTATTATGAGATTCAGTTTTATAATAATGGGTAAAAAAATATAGGATGTGGGGATGAAATATGTTCCTGCGTTAAGATTAAGTTGTGTTGTTTGTCCCGAGTTTTATCGGGATGTGTAGTTGGCCGAGTTATAGTCCTGTGTTGTGGGGATTTTGGCTAACCAATGAGAAGCTTTTTTCCGTGAATTCGGGAAGAGGCTTTTTTTCTTTTTGACCCCTTCAATGAAATCCTCCTTAAGATTTGGTATAACAAGGGCTTCTGCAAAAAGAGCAACTAAAAATCGATAGGTCATTTCGTTTCCACCCCTAGCATGTTGACTCCAGAATAATGGATTAGTGGGAAATTAGTCTATTTTTTTCCTTTTTTTAAGACCAGTTTTTCGAATAAGGTTTAAGATTATTTAATGCTTTGGGCTTACCGTAGGGTAGAGTTCTTCGTAGGGCATTACATCATCCATCACTCTTTTTTCAATTAAAGTTCTATTCAATTGTTCTAAGTCTGTGCAACCGGCTGCGGCAAAAAGCTCTAAAAACTCGTTCACTGTTTGCTCCTGATAATTTTTTACCCGCTCCCATTTTTCTTCCACCGCCAGACCTCGCATAAAAGATGGATCGTTAGAGGTGACGCCGGTTGGACATTTATTGGTGTCACATTTTAAAGCCTGGATACAACCCAGGGCCAGCATCATTCCTCGTCCAGAGTTACAGATATCTGCTCCTATGCAGAGTGCTTTGAAAATATCGAATGCCGTAAAAATTTTGGTTGCTGTAATTACGGTTATTTCTTTTTTAAGGCCATACTCGTTTAAAGTGTCCACTACAAAAATTAAGGCTTGTTCCCAGGGCATCCCAACATAATTCGAAAAATCTATAGGAGCAGCTCCGGTACCTCCTTCGGCTCCATCTACGGTAATGAAATCTGGTTTAATTCCTGTTGAAATCATCTCTTTGCAAATAGTGATGAATTCCTCTTTATTTCCTATGCAAAGTTTAAAGCCAACAGGTTTTCCGCCAGATAATTCCCTCAATTCCTGGACAAAATGTAGCAGGCCTTTTGCATCACTAAAAGCGCTATGTCCCGGAGGTGATAAGACTGTGGTATAGGGTTTAACCCCTCTAATCTCGGCAATTTCTTCATTGTTTTTCGCTGCCGGTAAGACGCCTCCATGCCCTGGTTTTGCTCCTTGTGAAATTTTAATTTCTATCATTTTCACTTCAGGGTAGGCGGCTTTTTCCTTAAATTCTTCAGCATAAAATTTTCCATCCTTGGTACGGCATCCAAAGTAAGCGGTACCTATTTCCCAAACCAGGTCTCCACCCTTGCGGTGATAATCTGAAATACCGCCTTCTCCGGTATCGTGAAAGAAATTCCCTGCTTTGGCTCCCATATTTAGCGCCATAATCGCGTTTTTACTCAATGCTCCATAACTCATTGCCGAGATATTGAAGATACTTGAAGAATAAGGTTTGGTACAGGCCGAACCCCCCACCAACATCCTTGGCGCTTCTGTATGTACCTTGCTGGGATATATGCTGTGTTGCATCCATTTGTAATTATCTTCTTCTACATTGAGTTCGGTTCCATAAGGGTGTGTGTTTCGCTCTAATTTTGATCGTTGATAGATATACGAACGATGGTTGCGATCAATAGGTTTGCCATCTGTGCCGCTTTCTACAAAATATTGGCGAATTTCGGGTCCTATCATTTCCAGCAAGTAACGCATATGGCCTATAACCGGAAAATTCCGTAAGATGGTATGCTCTTTTTGGGTGATATCATAAATCCCTAGACCAAATATTAAAACCGCTAAAGTAGATAAGCCAATAATCGGCCATATAATCGTTAAGGTTATAATGCCCACTATAAAAAGAATGATAAATGTAAAATGAACTGCTTTTCTCATAATTATAGGTAATTGTAAGCTTAAATTAATTTTGTTTTATCCTTGATAATACGCTTTGTGTAAGTTTTTAATCTCTTTTATTAATCGCCCTTTGGCCGGGCCTTTTATTTCTACTTTTTTAATGATTTTTTTAGAAGGAATAAATTTAATGGGCGCAGGCTCAATACCAAATTCTTTCAACCACCCATTTAGTTGTTCCCCCGAGCTTAGATAAACTAATTTCCCGATTCCTACCCAACCATGGGCCGCAGAGCACATGGTGCAATGTTCCCCACTGGTGTACATTGTGGTGTTTTTGCGTTCCTCAACGCTTAGGTTTTCGGCGGCCCAATGAGCGAGTTCAATTTCGGGATGTGCTAAAACAGTTTGCGCATTCACGCGGTTTCTGGCTTGGGCGATAACTTTATTTTCAGCATTCACTAAGATAGACCCAAAAGGTTGGTCCCCCGCTTCTAAGGCATCTTCTGCCAAAACCAGGCAATGTTCTAAATGGGCCAAATCTTTTTCGGTGAAGTTGCTCTTGTGCTTTTCCAAATCTTTTTGCTGTGTTGACTTACAGCTGGTTGTAATAATGGCAATAAAAATAAGACTCAAAAGTTTGATTTTCATAATTAAAATTGATTAAATCTTCGAAAAATAGAAGGTATAGTATTATTTTTTATGTTGATAATAGGTTTGATGCAGCTTTTTAATTTCATCCAGTAATCGACCCGTGACCGGACCTTTTACTTCTACTTTTTTAATTATTTTTTCGACTGGGATAAATTTAATAAGAGCAGCTTCGGCACCAAATTCTTTCAACCATTCATTTAGTTGTTCGCCCGAACTTAAATAAACCAATTTCCCGATTCCAACCCAGCCGTGAGCAGCGGCACACATGGGGCAATGTTCTCCGGTAGTGTACATAGTGATCTTTTTTCGCTCGTTTTTAGGTATATTTTCAGCAGCCCAATGGGCTAATTCAATTTCGGGATGAGCCAAATTATTAAGCTCGTTAACTCTATTGCGTGCGGTAGCTATAACATTGTCGTTAGCATCTACCAGGATGGAGCCGAAAGGTTCATCTCCCGCATTTAGGGCTTCCTCTGCAAGAGAAAGGCAATGTTCCAAATGCTTTAAATTATCTTTAGTGAGTTGGTTTTCTGAAGTGTTCATATCAGTTAAAATAAATTTCTGCTTTAGAATTCGAAAAAGTTTGTTTTCCGTTTTTAAATCCTATTAAGGGCTGCGATATTGTTCTAACGGCTTCCACCGCATTTTTAGCTTCCAGAATAACAAAGTTGGCAGGCTTACCCACTCTTATTTCGGTTGGTATATTGAGTAATTTGGCCGCGTTTTTAGTAATCATATTATAGGCTTCAAGTAACGCGGAATCCTGAGATAGCTGTGCCACATTCGCGTACATATTCGCCATCCTAATTAAGGATGCATCGCCATAGGGCGTAAAACCATTTAAAATATTATTACTAGAAATAGTAGTGTTTATGCCCATTTCACTCAGTTCATTGGCATTGACCATCCCTCGCGGTACTAAAGGTTCGTGGTCACGTCCGTTTAAGAAAATATCGGTTGCAGGCAAGACAGTTAAGGCTATATCAGCTTCTTTTAATAACTTTTTCATCTCTTGGCGTTGCGATTTTGACATCGCCGCGAGTTTAGTGACGTGGCCAATCGAAACGCGACCCTGGTAATTCCTTTTTAAGGTTTCTTTTGAAATCTTCGGAATACTGCTATTGGAAGAATCCAAATCAAAATCGAGATGAAAATCGACGTTGACGTCAAATTTTTCTGCCATTTCAAAAATCATTTCTATGTGATTCTCCGGATTTTCGTCTTTATAAGGACAGCCGCCAATTAAATCGGCTCCATTTTCTAAAGCTTCCTTTAGTAAATGCTGAGTTTCTTTTTCTTGCGTTAAACCTTCCTGCGCAAAGACACAAATTTCTATATCGATGGCAAATGCGTATTTTTCTTTCACTTTTTTAATAGCGTGGAAAGATTGTAATTTGGTTTTGGGATCTGTCTCTACAAAGGTTCTAAGCGCCATCGTTCCTTTTTTGATCGCCATCTCAACCACTTGGGAAGCCCGCTTAAAAACATCTTCTTCGGTGAATTTTTCTTTCGCCTTGCCCGTTTCTTCAACCGCTTCATTGAGCGTGCCTTCTTCTATAGTAGAACGGTTTAAAATACAAGCCTTGTCGAGGTGAATATGACTCTCAAAAAAACCAGAGCATAGAAAGTGATTTTCAGCATCAAAAACCTGTTTTGCCGAGCTTGTAATTTTGGATTGGATAGTCTCGATTAATCCCTTGGAAACACTAATATCTTGAGGTTCTTCTGCTTCGCCAAAACGGGCATTTTTGATTAGTAAATCGAACATAAAAGATTAATTAAAATACGGTTTTACTTAAGTGGGACTTGATCCCAATTACTACTAATTGTCGGGATGGGAGATTCGAGGCCTGCCATTACCTTTCAGGCGAGCTTGCCCGAGGTAGTTTACTTGTAGGGTTTAAACTATAGCAAATTCCAAATCATTAAAAAAAAGATAAGATTTTGCGAAGCTTTTCCCTAAATTTAATCCCTCCAGAGGGTTTAATTCCCCGAGGCTTGCCTCGCAATTTTTGAAAAGTATTCTCCAATTCATACTTCGTGGGCTTGCCCCGAGGTCCTTGATTTATCCTGAAGCGAATCTCCTTATCCTTAAATTTAAAATTATTGAATTTACAGAAGCTTTAGGTCTTGACGTCTCATAAAAAATATACAATACTGGAGATGAAATTAACTTGAAATTAAGAATATACGGTTATTTTTCCCGCTCAAACAAAATTTATCATTTTATACTTATGGAATTCATCTAGCAGTAGCAGAATTCAATATTAAATTGAAAGTTTAAAAATTCTTATTCCTACGCACGATATTTCCGAGTTCGGTTACAAGCTTCTAAGCCTGAAAAAACACCCTAAATTCTCCATTAGAAACAGGTTGTTCTTTTTAAAGAAAATCCTATCTTTACTCACTAATTAAGATTTTAGTCCCGATAGTTATCGGGATCAAAATCTTTTTAATTTTTTCAACCGAATGCCTCTCGGGCTTGTCCAGAGATAGTTTACTAAAAATTCTGCTATGTATCAAACTTTACAATTTATACACTCCTATTGGGCTTATTTAGTGGTGCTCGTTTTATTGGTCGCTTCAATAAATGCTATTATTGGTTATGCTTCTAATAAAGAATACGGAGCGACAAATTTTAGAATTGCGCTTTTTACCCTTATTATTTCTCATATTCAACTTTTAATTGGGATTGTACTGTATTTTACGGCTCCCTATTTTCAAGTATTATTGGAAGATGGAATGGGCAAAGTGATGGGAGATCCTACCTTGCGGCTTTACATCATGGAACATCCCCTAATGATGATTATTTCGATAGTTTTAATTACTATGGGATACTCAAAACATAAAAGTAAACTTACTTCTAAGCCAAAATTTAAAACCCTGGCAATATTTTATACCCTTGGTTTGCTGGTTATGCTTAGCCGTATTCCCTGGAGTGCCTGGTTATAATGCCACCGAGACTCGTATGAGAAAAGTAACTTGAGGAACACTTCCAATTTTTTTTCAGAGGAATTTTCACGAAGTGTTTTACTCGATAATCGAGATTTAAATGCTACGAGGCTTGCACCGAGGTGATTTACTCTTCCCCTTCGGGGGAGTTGGAGGGGGCTTTAATTAGATAAACATAAACGGGAAAGTGGTCGCTATATCCGCCCTGGTAACCGGCGCTACCATAACTTCTAAAAGGATATCCTTTATACTTTCCGTTTTCGGTAATTAAATACTTTTTGTTGAATATCCCTGCTTTATAAAACTGAAATTTTTTATAATCTTTATCGGTGAAACCGCCTGAAAGTATAATCTGGTCAAAAAGGTTCCAGCCATCCCGGTAAGCCAAAGTGCCCATCCCTTTTTTTCGCATATTTTCCATAGGATTGTATAATTGATGCAGACTTAGGTTTTCCGGCTTACTTGCTGTTTTTAAAACCTTTTTTATGCTGTTATTCTTGGGGTCGTCATTAAAATCGCCCATACTTATAATTCGTGCCAGGGGTTCTTTTTTGAAAATGGAATCTATAATTTTTTGGTTTAGTGCTGCCGCTTTTTCCCTTTTATAACTGCTGGCTGCCTCGCCACCACTCCGGGAAGGCCAATGGTTTACAATAAAATGGATTTTTTCCTGGTTTAATGTTCCTCCCACCACCAGTTGATCTCTGGTGTACACGCGTTTTTCAGGCTTCTTACTATTAAAAATTAAAAGTTCGTGAGCAATCGAATTCTCGGGAAAAAAGAGGTTTTTCCTATAAAGTAAAGCCACATCAATCCCTCTTCTGTCCGGGGAATCATAATGCACAATTCCGTAGTTATATTTTTGTAATGCCGGTTGCTTCACGAGATCTTCGATGACCTGCCGGTTTTCAATTTCACAAATCCCCACAACTACTGGCGGCTGATGGGTAGTTTCTATCCCAATTTCTGAAATCACCCTGGCCAAATGCTGTAATTTTTCCTGGTATTTGGTTTTGGTCCAAACATCATCGCCTTCTGGCGTATGATCGTCATCAAAAGTGAAGGGATTATCTGCTGTATCGAATAAATTTTCCAGGTTGTAAAAAGCGATACTAATAATTTTGAATTCCCGCTCTTGGGCGAAAAGACTTTCCGCTGATATCAGAAATATCAGCCAAACTACAAAAAGGGGGAAATTACGGGTAATCATCGTCTTACATTTAAGCTAAATTTAAAACATAATTTACTGATATCTTGATTGTTGTCTGTATTTTTTTTAAACTTATATAACGAACTCGTCTTGATTTTTTCTTTTGTCTGTGAAATTAGGAAACAAAAGCTTTCATTCTTGGTTCCAAACAGAAATTCAAGATAAGTTCGATCTATGCAGCTATTAACCGATGAAAATTTTTTTATTTATCCTCTTTTGGAGCAGTATTTCTTCAGCTCTGTTCGCGCAGGAATTTTCACTGCGCGGAAGTCTGGTAGATGCGCAATCTGGTAAAGAATTATCGGGTGCGAAACTTCGGTTGGAGAATAGTGTTTTTGAAACCCAATCTAATGAAAATGGGGAATTTGTTATGAGCGGAAATCTTCCCACGGGAGAAAAAGTACTCCTCATCGAGCTTTTGGATTATAAAACCCAAAGATTGCCTGTGCTAATTACTCCTAATACTTCTAAAAACCTTGGACTTATCCTAATGCAACCGGTACTTTCTGATCTGGCCGACCAGATAAGTACCATTAGTCTTTCTATTGCCGAACTTGATGAAGAAGAAGCTAATATTGATAATCTCTCCGGTTTGTTACAGGCTTCTCGCGATGTATTTTTAAATGCAGCCGCTTTCGATTTTGGTCAGACTTTTTTTAGACCGCGCGGATTGAATAGTGAGCATGGAAAAGTACTTATTAATGGAGTGGAAATGAATAAAATTTACACCGGAAGGCCACAATGGAGCAATTGGGGCGGACTTAACGATGTGCAACGCAACCAGGTTTTTAGTATGGGATTGCAGCCTTCTAACGTGAGTTTTGGAGGGCTCGCGGGCACCACCAATATAATAATGCGCGCTTCAAAATATGCAAAAGGAGGAAAAGCTTCCCTTGCCGCTGCTAACCGGAGTTATTCTGGTAGGTTAATGGCCAGTTATGGTTCTGGCGAACTAAAAAAGGGCTGGGCTTATTCCGTTTCTGCTTCCAGGCGCTTTGCCAAAGAAGCTTATGTTGACGGCACGCTATACGATGCCAATGGATTTTTTGTTTCGGTAGAAAAAACTTTTAATGAAAATCACAGTCTTAATTTCACAGGTTTTTATACGCCGAATATCCGCGGAAAATCCTCTCCCAATACCGAAGAAGTTTATGAACTTAAAGGCAGAAAATATAATGCCTATTGGGGATATCAGAAGGGAGAGATAAGAAACTCCCGAATTAAGGAAATTAAAGAACCTATTTTTATGTTGAACCATTTCTGGAAGATTTCAGAAAAAACCGAGGTCAATTCAAATGTTGCGGTGCAGGTTGGTAAAACAGGGAATTCAAGAATAGATTTTGGTGGAACGAGACTATCTGCAATCAATGAGCAAAATTCCTATGTAGGCGGTGGCACTAATCCCGATCCTACGTACTACCAAAAATTACCCGGGTATTTTTTGCGTTTTCAGGATAATCCTAATTACGAAGCGGCCTATTTGGCTCAAGAAGATTTCAAAAAAAATGGACAACTTAATTGGGGGAAACTCTATGCCGCCAACGCCCGTGCCGGTTATACTGTTTATGCCCTGGCGGAAAACAGAAATGACGATCTAAAATTTGATTTCAATAATCTGTTTAGCTCTAAATGGAATGAGAATATCCAGCTAAACACAAAACTGGCATATAGCCATTTGGATAGCCATAATTTTACTTCAATTAAAGATATGCTTGGCGGAACTGGCTTTTTGGATGTAGATTTTTTTGCTGAAGGCGATTCGGAGAACAGTCTGGAAAAAAGGGCACAAAGCGATCTTCAGCATCCAAATAGAATTGTTGGCAGAGATGAACCTTACAAATATAATTTTAAGTTTTATGCTAATGTTTATAAGGCTTTTGGTCAGTTGGAATTTGAATATGATCGTTTGGATTTTTACACAGCAGTAAAAGCTTCTCATACCTCTTATCAACGAAAAGGCCTCTTTCAAAATGGAAATTATCCGGAGAATTCCCTGGGGAAAAGTGAAGCACTTCAATTTTCCGATTTCGGACTTAAATTAGGCGGAAATTATAAAATAACAGCAAAACACCTGCTTAGTCTAAATGCCGCCTATCTCACTAAACCTCCCAATCTTAGGAATTCATTTTCTAACGCTCGCCAAAATAATGCGGTGGTAATTGGTTTGGAAAGTGAAAAAATAAGCAATTTAGATCTTAGTTATCGTTTTAGATCGCCCTTAATCAAGGCCAGGTTAACCGGATATTTTACCCAAGTTAAAGACGCTACAGAAATTTCCTTTTATTATGCCGATGGGCTCTCGGGTCTGGGGAGAACAAGTACTACCGCTTTTGTGCAGGAAGTTTTAAGTGGAATACAAAAGCGATATTTCGGATTGGAATTTGGGATAGAAGCAAAACTTACTCCTGCAATAAAACTCAAAGCGGCGGGAGCAATGGGGCAATTTACCTATAACAATAATCCCAATTTGTATTTAACTTCAGATGATTTTAAGGATATAGTAGATTATGACACCGCATTTTTAAAAAATTACCGGCTTGCAGGCGGGCCGCAGCAAGCCGCNCAGCTGGGAGTAGAATATCGTGATCCCGATTATTGGTGGTTTGGGACTACGGTTAATTTCTTTTCCCATGCTTTTCTGGATATTAGTCCGCTAACCAGAACTGCTAATTTTCTTAATGACACCGATGGCTTGCCAATTTTAAACTATGATGAAGATATAGCTTCAAATTTATTAAAACAAGAGCAGTTTGACGATTATATTCTCGTGAATGCCATTGGTGGTAAGTCCTGGTTGGTAAAAGGAAAATTCATCGGGTTCTTTGTGAGCCTCAATAATATTTTTGATGTGCTTTATAAAACCGGCGGATTTGAACAGTCCCGAAATGCCAATTACCGCACGTTAAAAGAAGACCGGCAAAGGAAACAACCCATTTTTGCCCCAAAGTATTGGCGCGGATCTGGGGCTTCCTATTATGCGATGATTTATGTGAGATTTTAAAATTATCAAAAATGAAGAAAAACCACTATTTACAGGTTCTTATACTATTGAATTTAGTATTTATTTCTTGCGTGAAAACAGACGATTTTGAATTACCGAAATCTGAAAGCAAGGAGATTTCCATAGACGGGAATATCACCGGGATTTCTGCGGTAAAAAGCAATTTTAAACCCGCAACCGAAGCTATTTATGTTTTTTCTGAAACAAATGCCTGGATGGAGGCTTACGTGGTTTCCAGTGACGAAGGCGGTAATTTCTATAAGGAACTGGTATTACAGGATAAACCAGAAAACCCTACTGCCGGCATCCTCTTATTAATTGATGATAATTCTCTTTTTGAGACCTATAATTTTGGTCGAAAAATCTTTGTAAAGCTGGATGGTTTGGCTTTATGGAGCAATAATGGAGTACATCAATTAGGAATTCAGAATAGGGGAGACGTCGTGGCAATTCCTTCTTCCAGAATAGACAATCATCTGGTAAGAACCACCGAGACTGCTGAAATTATTCCCCTGGAACTTGAGATTTCAGAATTTAAAGAGGAGCATGAGAACTTGTTTATCAAGCTGAAAAAAGTACAGTTTAACCGCAACTTGCTTAGAACAGAACACCGCTTCACCTTTGCGGGTGAGACCACCGACGAATACGATGGGGAAAGGCAATTAGAAAGCTGTGAAACCGGAGCGGCTACTACTTTGAGCAGTAGTACCTTTTCGGGCTTTAACTCTTTATACCTTCCCGAGAATTCGGGGAGCGTGGAAGGGATTTTAAGCAGAAATTTTTATGATGATTATTTTGTGCTTTCGGTAAATTCCCCTGATGCCTTTGCATTCGATTCTGCGAGGTGTGATCCCCAATTTTTTGTTTGTGAGAATGCTTTAAATTCTGGTCTGGAGGTTATTTTCGAAGAAGATTTTAGTGATATTACAAGTCTTGCAAGCCTGGAAAACGAAGGCTGGACAAATGTAAATATTAATGGTGGTAAACGATTCGCTATAAGCACTTTTAATGGGGACCGTCACATCAGGATTTCAGCTTTTAACACCGAGGCAAGCCTTTTGGAAGCCTGGTTAGTGAGTCCGCCAATCGATTTACAGAAAACAACTGATGCGGTATTGTCTTTTGAAGTTATGGCTTCTTACGATAATGCCAGCATCTTAAGCCTTTGGGTTACCGAAAATTTTTCTGGCAATCCTCTAACTACAAAATGGGTGCAATTAGATGCAAAGATTCCAGTAGGACCCACAAATCAATATGGAAAGCATTTTCTAAAAAGCGAGCTGGATATCTCTTGCTTACAGGGTGAAATGCACTTCGCTTTGAAGTATTTTGGAGGCGCGCCAGATAAAACCACAACTTATGATATTGATAACATTAGAATAACCGGGAATTGAGTAAATTCCCACTAGTGGGTTTTACCCCCCCCCGTACCGTTCGAGCGGGTATCCCTAGGCTCTTAATTTTTAAATACACTTATGAAGCAAATTTTACTTTTTCTATTTTTATTAGCTACAATTACGGCTTCCGCACAAAATTCACAAGAAATGGCGGGAACCTGGTTATGGGAATCCCCTAATGGTCAAAACACGATGAAATTAGAGCTGGAGTATGAAAACCAAAAAATAATAAGAGGCAATCATTGTGTGGTTTTTTACCAGGGCGAAAATTCGGATTGTAAAAGAGGGGAAGAAGGATTTAGCCTTAATTTGATAAAAATTGCGGAAGGTATTTACGACGGAACCATAGAAAGTGCCGTAAGCGCTACCACCGGAAGAATTAGCTTGCAATATATGAAAAGGGAAAAAGCCATTAGGTTTTATCTGAAAAAAGCACCGTCCGGGAAATTTTATATGCCCAAAGAAGCTTTTTTGGTGAGGTGAGATGCTCATTTATAGTAAAAAATGATTGTAACAGATCGATGTGGTCATTTTGTTGACTGCCAATAGATGGTTTCACGCATCCCGATAATTATCGGGACGCAGAGTAAAAAGCCCAAAGAAAACGCAAAGTATTTGTAGTAGAAAAAGTCGTGGATTCGGGAATCGGGATTCGATACTTCGGGAAACGTTTAATCGGAAAAATAATTTACCAATCAACGATTGAACGATTTCAAGAAGATTAACGTCATACTGAAACTGCCCGTTCCATTCGGCGGGCTTATTTCAGACTTTATCCCGTATCTATTTCGGTAATCTAATATTTTTGTAAATTCATCAGACTTAGACCCTCGAATAAATCCCGAAAGCTTTAGGAACAAGATGTCGATTCAACTTAGGCTAAAATAAGTTGCTCTAATTGAGGTTTTACTTTTTATAAGCTTCGGCATAAGGCGACCAGATTTCGTAAATAGGATCTCCTTTAGAGCTTTTTCCTTTATGGTGCCATTTTCCGTCTTTTACTTCATATTCGAAATCCAGGCTTGCTCCTACCCGGCTGGCATCCCTGGAGAAGAATTCAATATTTTCTGAATATTTTCCGCTTTCGGCATTATAGGTTCCACCACCGCTGCCGTTAAATTCTTTGGTGGCCGAGTTAAATGCGATCCACTGGAACCTACCGCCACTTAAGATTTTTACCGTTCGCCGGTCTCCGGGAGTCATCTTGTCTATTTCATCATTTTTTTCGCGACCGGTAATAACCCAGTTCCCGGTAAGTTGATCACTTTTTTCTGAAAGTCTTTTCCATATCTTCGTGGTATTGCCATCTGAAATTTCCATTTTATCTTCCCCATCCCAGCTTATATTATACTCCAATTCTTTGCCAATTCCTTCGGCATCATAAGTGTCAAAATCCCTAATCTCGATAAGGCTTTCCCCATCCAGTAAAAGTTCGCCCCCGGCAGCGCCTAAAAATTCCTTGTTGCTAAGGTCTTTGGAACCCAAGGCAAAATAATTATCCTGAATTATTTTAATCACTTCCCGGTTCGACACGGCTTCTCCGTTTTTTTGCACCAGCTTCCAGGAACCCTCCAGGCTTTGCGCTGACAGAAAACCGAAGGAAAGAAATAACAGTAATAAGATTGGATTTTTCATGATATTTGGTGTATATGCTCTAATTTACGAGGAAATCTTAATAAGTGGTTGGTTGAATGAATTTTATTTATAAAAAACCTCACAGTTTCCATCCCGCATAGCTATCGGGACTTGTGAGGTATAGCTGACTTATTTAGAATCATTATTGTCCTGTGAAAAAATATTCCAATAGCTGCAATTCCTTTCAAAGAAAGATCTTGAAGGAATTTTAAAAATCACCCCCTTGCTTTTTCAAACATTTGAAAGAAAGGTTTATTCCGTAATTAATATTCAAGAAAACATGAGGTTTTCAGTTA
>JGI1221J11331_1000308_pt1 | contig 16022 bp, 20 predicted proteins | sample LakVidmifraction_4_FD_11331 | JGI IMG/M metagenome (IMG submission 11331) | reverse complement strand
CTTTTGGTCTACCTTCACATTTGTCTCTATCCTCATTACATTCGGCACAAGGGTCTTTCCCATCTTTCACAATCAACCACGCAAGTCTCCCCTCCATTAAACAGGTTCGTGGAACGTAGCTTTGATGAATAACTATTTGTTTTAAAAAGTCCATAAATCTACCTCCTAATTCTTTTGACATACCATAGTTTCAATTCTATTTTGTTTAATAATATCTAGTCCATATTCTTCACTATAAAACCAAAAATATTTCTCGTCTACATTGGTTAGTATATTTGAAAAAGTTTCTATTGTTTCATTTTCTAATTTATATTCAACATTATATAATCTGTTTAACATATACTTTTCAGCTCTAATTAATGTCATAATAACTATTCCCCCTTTCAATTAAAATCTCTATTTTAAAGTGTTTTTGTAATCGTATAACCTTTCTCTTTTAGTATTCCTACTAAAATATTATCATCAAGGTCGTTTAAGCTATAAACAGACCCGTCTTCGGTAGTATACTCAACGTGCAGTCCGTTTGTATCAATGATTGAATTGGTCTTTAAAATATTTCTATTTCTCCAATTCACATTACATTCTAATAAATACCATTTTTCTTTAATTAATAACTTAGGTGAAAGTAATACCCTGTCATACCCACTCATATCCAGTATGTTCTTTTTAGCTTTCCACTTCTGTCACACCACACAAAGCATTGGTATCTCTTGCTATAAACCATACAAAGTTGTGAACTTTCATTTATAATAATGTCTTGTGTTTTTATTGCCGTTTCTAATAATTCAAATAGCTTCATCAACAACTCTCCTTTTTATAATTTATTTAATATGTCAATAAAATTTACATTTTATTTTATATTTTTATATTTTCCTATCTCATTAATTTTTTTATCAAATTCTTCTTTTGTCATCCCTTTTAACTCTTTAATATATTTGGTTAATATTCGTACGGCTCTTTCTTTACTAGATTCTTCGACACACATTTTGTACTACCTCCTAATAAATAATATCATATTTAACTAATATTTTAAATTAAACTTACAATTTATTTTATATTTTTTATATTTTTTAATAAAACATCAATTATTTGCCATTGTTTGATTCTTTTCATTGCAATATTATTAAAATGTTTATTCCAATCAAATGTTGTTATAAAATTATATATTTCTTGGTGTTTCTCTTTATTCATAATTTTAATTTTATACTCACCTGAATAATTTTCATTTTCTTTTAATATTTTACCTGCTGTTCCATCGCCCCAATAACACATTCTAATATCAAATAATGCTTTATCATAATTTTTACTATCTTGCCTTGTGATTTTTATATCTTTTAATTTATTAATAGGCTTTTTATTTAATTCTTTGTTTTCAGGTCTTTTATAAATATTAAAACAACAATGTAATTTTCTATCTGTATAAATTCGCTCACCTAAATCTTCGCTATAAATCAAATTAAATTCATATAAACTATTTACATTATTTAATTGACTAATCGGTAATATAAATGCTATATAATCACCAATTTCAATACTTTTTTTAAAAAATTTTTGAGCTAAATTCATACACCTTCCATATGGAGGATTCCCTATAACTAATCTTCCCCATAAATAATCTATATTTAATTCTAAATAATCTTGTTTTATAATACTTTTATGTTCTGGTTCTATATCATAAGCCCAACATATTGAAGGAACTTGCAAATTAAAACTTCCATTACCCGCACTTGGTTCAATAACTTCTGATATGTTAGTTTCTCCTATTATTTCATATGTTTTATTTATACAATATTTAGCTAATTTTTTTGATGTATAATATTTATCTAATTTTATTTTATTTGGATTATATTTAATTAATATCACTCCTATTATTATATCTACATTTTATAATATACAAACATTGATATGATGGGATTTGAACCCACTACCGACCGAACCCATACCAAGTTTTAATCTCATTTTCATGGATAGGATTTGAACCTACTCTCGTCAAGTCATAATACCAATTTTCTGAAATCTCTATCAATGCTTGTATATCTATTATATCACTAACCACAACATTTGTCAAGTATTATTTTGGCTTTATTGAAATACTTTCTTCTTTTTTAGCAGTAACATTATTTATAACTTCAATACCACCATCTGTTTCCATTAAAATGGTTCCATCGTCAGATACCATAACTTGTTCTTTAAATTTAACCTTGTCAATACTTTTAGTAGTCTTGACAAGTTCTGGATACAAGGCTTCTAATTGGTTAATAATAGATTTTTCATCTTCGTATACCCATTTTTTTTTATTTGATTTACTTAGTCTGCCGAAATCCGATTCAAGTGTATAATCCTTATCAATCGCAAGTTGTGCTTCATAATATATTCTTATCTTTTTTTCTACTTCGTTATATTTTTTACTTAATGCTTTTTTTGCTTTTTTCATTTGCTCTTCATATTTTATAATTTCTGATAATAAAGATAATAATTGTATTGCTTGCTCTTCACTCGTTGGTACTTGAACATTTTGTTTTATTAAATCTTTCATAATATTACATCACCTATCCTATTTTTTGCTATATTAAAACAATAAACCTTTTTTTACTCATGTTTCCTTCCTTCATATAGTTTGATTTGATGTAAACATTTTTCCTTAGTTTCATATTGTCCTGAATAATACTCGTATCTGTCTATGGTGGGATTATAAATGAATAAACCCCATCCCTTAGACATTTCAATAATTTTCCATTTTTCGGTCTTACTCTCAATTCCTTTAACTTTATATAAATCGTCTATATCTATTTTCACAAATCTATCTCCAATATTTTTTCATAATTCTTTAAATGCCATTCCATTCTAGTTTTATCTCTAATCCATTTATCATTTTCATCTTTTATCCACGCAGGTTGTCTGCCCCATTTTAATACATGTATTAAATCATTTTCATTTAAATTAGCAACCAATGCCTTTGTTGTTTTAGCAGTTATTTTCTTACCAGTTGATAAAGACATTAAAGACAATCTTGGTTTATATTTAGTATTTATATCTAAAATGATACAATTATTTTTATCAGTATCAATTTGAATATTTGTATACCCTAAATAATCTTTTTGTGCTTTTATCATTTCTATTAACGATATATTATTATTAGGTATACTATCCCATATCTGTTGTAAAATACTTTCCTTATTTATGTCTCTGTATTGTGAACTTGTCTCTCTCGATACAGCTTTTATAATATTCTCAAGGTTTAAGTCATGTTTATCAAGTTCGGGTATTTTATTTTTACTAATGATTTTAGCATTGCCTATATAACTATAATAAGGAACAAAGTCTAATAATTTTTGTGATTTGCCAAATTCTTCAAAGAAATTTAGTTGTATAAGTATATCAAGTTGCCTAGAATTTAACGAAGTATTATTTAAGTCTTTTAATAGTTCTATGAAGTTTTTATACTCTTTGTCTTTGAGTTTATATAATTCATCTGATACTGTTGCATTTAAATGTTTGATAGAAGATATTGATTTATATATAATATTATTTTCGTAATCAATATTGTAAGTGCTATTAGAATTTCTAAATTGAGCTGATTTTAAAGACATATTGAAATATCCCAATTCTTTTACTATTTTATTAGTTTCCTTTATGTCTTTTTGATATTGTTCTAATATAACTTTATAGTATTCTAAAGGATAGTTTATTTTTAGATATGCACCATACAAACTATCTAATGCGACTGAAATTGAATGAGAAGCATTAAAAGAATATCTAGAATTATCTTCTACGATTTGCCATGCTTGGTCAAAACCTTCATTTGTTTCTACTTTAATATCCCATTGAAATTGTAATTTACTTTTTAATTCTATTAATTCTTCTTCTTTAAATTTTTTCTTAGCAATTTTTTTAACTATGCCATAAGTTTCATCTTCGTTTACTCCTAACCATACTAAAAATTGCATAACATTTTCTTGATACATCATAAAATGATTTGTATTTTCTAAAAGTTTATCCAATGCTTTGACACCACTTGTATATTCTTTTCTTTCTACAAAGGTATTTAATAAAGAAGAGAATCCAGGTCTAATTGATGCAACGAATGCTGATACCTCTGAATAGTTTTTAGGTTTATATTTTTTTACTATATTGGTTGCAAAGTCAGAATCTGCTTGATTGAGAGTGGCAGTAATACCATCTGCATATAATTTAAAAATTTCATCATTTAAATTATCTATTAATTCTGGAACATCAATAACATCTTTGCCCACTAATTTAAATGTATCAGATATAATACTTACTACTTTTACTGTCAAATAATCATTTTTGAGAAACTTCCAATCATCTGCCTCCGCTGATGTTATTGGAACACAAAATTTATCACCAATTTTTATGATGCCTAATTCTTCCTCTATATTTTTATCCATTATTATATTTGCACAAGGATTTGGTGAAACACTAACAACAGAACCAATAAATTTCTGAGAATGTTTTATTATTTTTCCCCACTTATCATCATTTCTATATTCTTCTATATTTTTAGCAATAAAATTATATTCATCATATTCTAATTCCATATTTCTACATGTGTTTCTAAATGCTTCGCTTTCTTTCATAGTACCATAGGCTAACATCCAGTAACACCCATTTTCACCTAATAAATCTTTAGTAGCTTTTATAAAAGGCTCTGGGTCTGCTGTATTGAAATCAAAATCTGGTAGTGATTTTGTTTCTAACAATCTTGATTTACTGATAAATCTTGTAGGATAAATAGGAACATCTAATGCTAATCTATCTATACCAGTAAATCCTAATAATCTATTTATATAAAAACTAACCCCACTACCCCTTCCAGTTTTTGTTAATATGCCACCATATTTTTCTTTTGCTATGCGAACAATTTCAGCATTTAATAAGAAATAGTCTGCCGTATGAACTTCCTCATTTGTCTCTTTTATTATGTTCATTTCAAAACTTATGGCATTTATATATTCTTCGTGTTTTTCTTCTGGTATCCTTTCTTTTTCTATAAGCCATTTATCATATACTAATCTTCTTAATTTTTCATATCTTTGGTCAATTGTAAGTGTAGGATAAATAGAAGGCATTTTTACTGATTTATCTACAATTATTTCTTCACAACTATCTAATATCAATGTATTCTCTAATGCTAATTTTGCTTGTTCGTCAGATAAAATACCTTGCTTTTTATATCTTTGTAATATCACATCATATGAAGGATAATCTAATATAAAACTATCTTCATCATCATATGACATATTTTTACCTTTAAGATATTCTAATCTTTCAGCACCTTGTTCGGGATATATATAATGACTATCATTGCCATGTATTATCTTTAAGTTAAATTCATTTGCTACATCTAATGCCTTCTTATTAATATTTTTTTGAATTTGTTCATTGTGAGATTGTACTTCTACAAAAACAGAATCACCAAAATGATTTACGAGTGGTTTAAATATTTTTTCAAATGATATTTCATCTTTAAACAATCCGCCTACACAAGCAGTGGTTATATATATATCATNTTTGTTAAGACCTAATAAGTCATCTATAAATATTCTGGGCTTATAATAATATCCTTCTTTATTTGCCCTTGAACTTATTTTATTCAATTTCTTTCTCGCAATATCTGTTCGTGCTATTAATATTATATGATAATTTGACCTATCTTTTTCTAATGGGTTAGGAACTATATATCCTTCCATTGCAAAACAGATTTTTAAATTATATTGTTCTTTTAATTCAAGAGCCTTTAATATATCACCACCAAATCCATGCTCTGTTGTAAAATAAGTATTGTGGTTTAATTCTTTTGCTCTTTCCATATAATTTTCTATGTGAATGTGTGAATCTGGTGTAAATATTGAACTATGAGTTGTATGTTTATGATAATTATTGTATCTCATTGAGATTCATCACCTCCATAAATCTTCTAATGTATAATTTTTCCCCTTTACATGCTCTTCATGACTTCTAAAATTACATAAATTATCTGCGAAGAAATCGTCCGATGATACTGGAAACTCTTTTGCATTTCTTATATCTTTTATAGTATCGAGAGCCCATTTTTGTGCCTCTATATAATTCTTTTCTTTAAAAATTATTATTTGCTTATCTTGTTTCCTAAATAAATTAAATTGCATAGCCATCGGATATTTGCCATACTTTTCTTTTACCCATTTAGAATATAAATACAACTGTCGAGTATATCTCGTTAGTTCGTCTTTACTCTTAAATCCACTTTTGCTTTTATGGTCTATCAAAATCAGAGAATCGTTATTTTTATTTTTAACTAATAAGTCAATATAGCCTATAAAATCATAATCACCTATTTTAGTTTCTACTTTTGGTTCAATTTCTAATACTTCATAATTATCAAAAAAGTCAAATTTCTCTAAATATGCAACACCTTGATTATAATAATTTTCTCTTAAATCTACATACTTATTATGTGGAAAATCTTTAACTTCATTTATAAATCTTTCTTCAAATACATTAATCAAATCCCACGGAACTATATCATTTTTCATTGCCTTTTCTATTATTTCATGCATAATACTTCCATATCTAGCAAAAGCATTGTCATCAGAATCTTTATTCCTATTTATATAATTTTCAAACCAACAATATTTACAACCACTATCCCAAGAATTAAGTCTACTAAATGACCATGTCATGTTGTCTACTTTTTCTTGATATTGCTCTTGTATTGTTTTATCTGTTTCTTTATCTTCTTTTATTTCTTCCGTTTTATTATGTGCTAAATGTTCTTCTATCCGTTCAATAGTTTTCTTTCCGATACCTTTAACTTTGTAAAGTTCGTCTATATCTATTTTCATAAAATCAACTCCTTTTGATTATATAATTTTTCCCAAATATTTAATCCTTTATCAAAAGGACTATCTTTATCTTTTAATATATTTTCATTATCATAAATCAAATATTTTGTACAAAAATTATCAAATTTATCCAATTCTTTTAAACAATATTTTCTATCTATACCTTTATCCAATGCCAACACGACATCACATTGAGTTTTTAATATTATTTCTAACTGTTTATCAGAAATAATATGTTTTGACAAAGCTACAACATTGTTTATACCCATACTCATGGCTTGTAAAACAGATTTTTCTGATTCGACAATTACAATTTCGTTTTTTTCTATTATGTTAAAATAGTTTTCATAATATCCATATAGTATATTTACAGCATTATAATCGAAATATGAGAGATATTTAGGGATTTCATCTTCTTTATAGGTGTCTATAGTTGTTCTGCCCTTCAAAGTAATCAAATTGCCCTCTGTGTCTCTTATAGGTATCAATATTCGACTATCATTTGTATCATACGAGATACCCATTTCCACCTGTATTTTAAGTGATATACCATCTTCGGAAAATAACTTATGTGGCATATTTATAAAACTATTTAGCACTTCTTCTCTTATGGGATTGTTCGTATACAATTCTTCAAACCCTGTTGAAAACCTATCTAATATATTTAAAAAATTAGGTTTTTTATATTCTTTTAAATCAACATATGCAATATTTAATTGACCCGAAACCCAATTTATTGATTGTTTAAAATTACATTTTAAAATATATTCTATAAAACTAAATATATCTCCACCATCATAATCTCCACGAGTATGGACAATAGTATTCAAATGTTCATTTGTTAATAAAACTTGAACACTTGTTAAATTATCTCCATCTGGTAATCCACATTGAACTCTTTTGTTTTCATATAATTTAACACGTTTACATTCTAGTTTTTCTAACAAAGATACAACAAGAGAAGGATTTTTGTATAAATACCTTTTCAGCTCTTTTATATCCAAATCCTCCTCCTCCCTTATTTAAAATGGATTAAATTCTCTTAGTCCACTTTTCATTTGTTTTATTTTAGCATGGTCGCCATCAAAATGCATATCTATATATTGATACTCTTCGAATTGACCTCCTAGTCTATTAAATTCAATAAATATTTTATGTGTTCCATCACTATTATCGCTCTGTCTTTCCTCTATTGTTTTTTTCATCCAGTAAGCCACAACAGATGCATACCTATTTAATTTGTCAGAATCCGCAAGTCTTATTTCCTTCGGTGACATTTGAGCCCCTGCTAATACTGCAATATTTAACTTTCCTGCTATATTATTTTTTAAAAAATTAGTCATGTCGCCTAAATAATTATGCTCTTGTATTTTTAAATTTGCTGCTGATGAAGTTTTTATATAATCATAAACTAAAAAGTCTAAACCTATTTTTCTTTGAAGTATTTTAGTTGTGGTCAATATTTTTTCTTGTGTCCATTCGGGGTCATATATATGTGCAAATGGCTTTGATTTTAACCATTCTTTAGCCTCTACTAACTTTTCAAATTCCTTATCATTATATCTTTTGTTTTTTATATTTGTAACAGATATTCCAGTATAAAGAGATAGAAATCTTTCTAAAAATTGTCTAGTTTGCATTTCTGTATCAAATATAGCACAAGGAACACCCTTTTCTAATTTATGAACTATTTCATTTAAAAAAAACATACTCTTGCCACTTTTGGCTCTGCCTCCAATTATGATTAGTTCAGTTCTTTCATATTTGAAAAATGTATTTATGGTGTCAAATTTGCTAGGGAAACCAATAGTGTCACTATTCTCACTTCTATTTTTTATTTCATCAAACGCAACATCTATAACTTCATCTATTGTTTTAACACTATTTTCCATTAAATATTCTTCTGATAATTTCATTATATCATCTTGTATTTTTAAATTTATAATATTCATTCCATCTTCAAGATTATACAGAACATCTTTTGATAAATTCTTTAATTTTATATGACTGGTTCTTCTAAAATCCATATTCATAACATTGCCACATCTGCGAATATATTCGTTTAAATCTGTAGTTCCAACATATCTAAGTTTTTTAAATATTTCTCTTAATTCTTTTGTCGAATGTTTTCTAGTCATTTTTTTATACTTGTTGCTTGATTCTAATTTTGAAATCACCGTATAGTCATCTATTTCATTTACACCATCAACATTAAATAAATCAAATGCTATATCATATAAAATTGATAATTCTTCATTAAAAAACATTTTAGGTTTTAAATTTTCCGAATGACCGATAAGTGATGGTTTTAAAAATATACTTCCAATAACACCATTCTCGCTAGTGTCATCATGTGGTAAATCATATGATATAATTGGTTTATTTTTATCATCATCACTCACATTTTTAAATATATCACCCTCTGTATACTGTTTTTTTGTCATATTTTCACCTATCTATCTATTTTTAAATATTTTGGAGTTATCTTTGTGTGTTCAAAGTCTGTGTCTTCTGCGAATTCTATATCTCTTTTTTTATCATTTAACTCTTTTAATATTTGCATTCGTTTCTTTTTTTTGTATTTATCTATTATCTTATAATTTTGAGAATAATATTTAATACCAAAAGGATTATTTAATTCTTCTTTATTATCTATTACATAATTAGTGACAAATAATAAAAAATCGACATCCATATTATCATCATCTACCATTTGTTTGAGTGCAAAATTTATTGTCTTAGATGCAAATTTTTGATTTTTTAATACTTCATATATTTGTCTTTTCTTAGTTTTCTTATTATAACACTCCTTATGATAATAACGTTTTTTAAACTTAATGGCAATATCTTTTTCGACATTGCCATTAAATTTACAATTATTATATCCACATTTCATATCACTTTACTTCTTTAAGTGCTTTTAAAACCTTTTTAAGAGTTGTCACATCAGTAGTTTTGCTTGGTGCATTTGTGCCATTATTTTTCATTATTTCTAATAATTCTTTGGTATCTTTACCACCTTTGGTCAATTCTTTATATTTCCTCTTTATATTTTTATATAATTCTTCGCTACTTTCTTCTTTAGGCTCTTCTACTTTTGGTACTTTTGGTTTTGATGTTTTCTCTTTTGGCTCTTCAGTTTTTGATGCTTTCGGTTTCGATGGCTTAGGTATAGGTTTTACGTCAGACCCTTCCTTTTTCTCTTTTTCAATTGTTGCTTTTATCCCATCTTTAATAGCTTTTATGTATTCTTCAGCACCATATGGAACTCTAATAGGAAGTTCAGAAAATCTTGAACCTGCTTCTATATAAGTATCATCTCTAAAATGCATAAATCTTGTTTTATTAATTAAAGCACCACCTTTACTTGTTTCTGCTTCAGATACAATATTACATATTATAGGGCATTTATAAGCAATAGTATTAAAATAATCAGTAGATAAGTTGGAAGTTACAACGGTATAATCCTCTTCATCTAACTTTGATTTAACAGTTTTTGTTTTATTATGACCTATAAAATAATATCCATACCCTGTATTTTTTATTTTATCTAATAATTCGTTTATTAATGATTGTAACTTTTTTCTTGGTTCTCCATCATATTATTCACATATTTCTATGTGTATGGACTATATCATCATCCATTTAAGGATGTTTAGCACTTCCAATGGTAGTTTATTCTCCATTGTACTCCCATAAAGGGATAGTCTCTTAACTTTACTATTTTTTATATTTTTCTCTTTTTAATTTCCAGCCATTATAATTTTCTATTTCTTTATTTAATAATTGTGTTATTGTGGTATCGCTTATTTTAAATTCGTCTCTTATTTTTCTTCTATTATATTTAATTTCGGTTATATCATTCGGGTTTGTTATATAGTATATAAATTTTGGATTGCGATTTTTATTTGATTTTGCAACATTTTCACCGATAGTTATCCATTGACAATTTTTAGGTTCATAATTGTTTTCAGAATTTATTCTATCTATAGTTAAATTTTCTTTATATTTATTATTTATAGCCCAATTATAAAAATCCATAAAATCATTTTTCCATTCTTTACAAATTTTTATTCCTTTACCACCATAATATTTATAAATTGAGCTATTTTTGTTATTACATCTATTTTTCATACCTTTCCATATGCTATATATTCTAGTGTCACTAAGACCATGTTTAGTCATGATTTCTTTAGTAATTTTTCTAGAATAACAACCACAAGATTTAGTATGCCCATTTTTAATATAAGATAATCTATATTCTTTTATATTACCGCAACTACATTTCGCAATTACAAATTTATATTTACCACTATTACCGATTTGCTTTTTATATGGCTTTGAAATTATTTTTAACATTTGTCACTCTCTCTTTTTTTTTTATAAAAAATAGTCTTAGCACAGGATTGCCATATGTTATCACACTTAGGTTTCCCTGTTAGCATATTCTTTAACTATCATTTCCTATAGCTACTAACGTAGAACATACACCTTTAAACTAAAAGTTCACCAAATTTGCTTGTATTATTACTAACACAAGGGGCTGAAAACCAACCCACCAAAAGTTGAATTAAATGATTTTGGAACTTCCTTATATTCTTTTGTATGAAGTCTTATTACTTCTTGGACTGCCATATCAATTAATTCATCTATTGTATCAAATGATAACATTCTATACTCATGTTCGCCTTTTACGAAATCATCTACATAACCCATTAATTCAGTCCATGTTTGAGGGTCTTCACTTGGCACCATTAATTGCTTCATATGCTTTTTCATTTTTAAGTGATAATATTAATAGTTTGTCTAATCCACCGTATAATATTTCGGCTATATCTGCTACAAGTGTTGATTTACCGATTTTCTTATCTCCTATTATGCAATGTAGATAATCTTCTAGTTTTACACTAACTTCGTGTGTTTGTCCTAATCCCATTATATTCCTCCTTTATAAAATTCGTAATATCTTTTAATTTCACATTCCATTTTTTTATGTCCTAAAATGGGATATCATCATCATCAATATCTATAATTTCTAATTCTTTTTCATCATATGCATTTTTTACATTATCATCAACGCCAATAATTTCAAGTGTTTTATCTTCATATTCTATTTCTCTTATTTTGCCTTTTTGTTGAGAGCTTCTATTTTGCTTACCGACCAGCAAGCCATCGTCTTTTTCATCTTTTTCTGGGTCTCTATATTTATAAACAACCTTATTATTCACGATGCCTTCTATTCTTAATAAATCACCAAATCCAACAGAAGATTTAAAATAATCTGTTACTTCTCCGTCTCTAATAATATATTGTACTTCTGTTTTGTCGCCATTGTATGAAACCGTAAATCCTATAACAAAACCTTCATTTTCAATAACATTTATACTATTAAAAATAAATTGTTCATTAAAGTCTGATATTTCTTCAAATTTTTCATCTTCAAAATTGACTGGGTCTCTAGTTGCAAACATTTTTGTAATTTCAAAATTATGATAAGTTTTGCCTTTCCAATCTGAATGACTTACTTTCCCACCTATAAAAACAGAATCTCCATCATTAAAATTATCTTTAATATATTCTATAGCATCATCGGCAACCATAGATTTTGTTTCGTCATCACCAGTAGCTTTGATATTTACGCCAATTATTCTCCAACCATCGGTTAATGGTTCGTTTCTCCTATCCCAAGCAAGTTTTTGGGTATCGTATTTACCTGTTGCTTCATCTTTTCTTGATATCCAAACATTTTCTCTTGATTTTCCCATTTTAAATTGTATTAATTGAACATAATGCATATTATTATCCGATGTCTTTATAGAGAATTGCATTTTCTTAATCTTTTCATCATCTGTCCATCCATACTTACTAGTACCATCTTTAATGGCATCTAAGCCACCTATGATACCTTTAAAATTTACATATCCTTTTGTTTGTTTTAATTCTGACATATAATTAACTCCTCCTTTTAGGTATTTGTTATATTATATCATATATCGTTTTATTTGTCAACACTTTTTTCATATTTCCCATAAAAAATTGCCAATTCCATAGTTTCGCTAAATATTTGCTTATTGTGCATAAGATGATATCCTAATATAATATTATATATAGGCAAAATACTGAAAAATATTATTAAAACCAACGAAACCATTAAAGAAAATATGTCTATTTCATAATCGTCGCTTTTAATATAACCATTTTGTTTTAATAACCTCCTTGCTTTAATTTGTAAAGTTAAATTACCATAATGGAAAAATAAAATAGATGATATGTATAATGACAATAATATTTTAACAATCATGTTGTGTCCTTTCTATTTTATTAATTATTTCTTTAACAGATTCGTCTATATTATCATTATTTATAACATAGTCAACTTCATCTTCCACATTCTGAAATGTTCCGCCATCTGAAATTATACGTCTGAATATTTCCATCATTTCATCGCCACGTTTAGCCATTCTTATAAGCCTTTCTCTTTCTGATGCTTTTATAAAAAATGACACAACATTTAATTCTTTTATCTTCTTTAATTGTCTAAGCCCACTAGGTTCCACTATAATTACTCTGTCATCAAGGCAATCTTTTTTAGCAACTCCATAAAACCAATTTCTGTAAATAACACTTTCTGCTAATTTATTATTTAATTTCATAGAGTTAAAATCTGATTCGGTTACAAAATGATAATCTATACCGTCTATTTCTCCTTTTCTTGGCGTTCTTGTTGTATAGGATATGACTTTCTTATACCCTATGTCCACCATTTTCTTCTCTATTGTACTTTTCCCAGATGCTGAATGTCCAACGAGTACAATCATATAAACAACTCCTTTCTATATACTTACGCAATCATATCTTTCGTCATTTAAAGTATTTAACATTGCTGTTAAAGGTGTTAAATTAATGTTTTTTATAACTGAATTAAAAACTGATGCAGAATGTCCACTTGCTAATTGAACACCTTCTTGCAAACTATTTGTTTGGAATGTATCACTTCTTGAATCTACGTTCCAGAATACTATATTTGGGACTTCGTAATCCTTATTATTATAACATTGTTTNATTTTATCATAAAANGTATCATCATTAGCGTTGCTAACACAACCATCAAATTGCATATCGGTTATTATTATTAATGATTTTGGTAATTCTGATTGTTCTAAATTATTATCAATTGCTACTTTTAATATATTTAGCAATGCTCGTTCTAAATCTGTATTCATATTCCAATCTGCTCTTGATACACTACGATATTTTTCAGTTATAGTATCACCACTAATTGTAACAAGTTGTGGATTTTGGCTAAAAGTCATAAATTTATTATGATAAGCACCTTTGTTTTTTTCTGCAAAATATATTGCAAGACCTACACTTGTCGCTATTGGAACGCCACGCATACTTCCAGAAACATCAGCCATAACTAACATATTATTTTCGCCTTCAATATAATTAGGTAATGCCTTCCATTGTTCATCTAAAACATCGCTGTATTCGCCTTTGGCTATTTTATAAGTAATATCATATGGAAATAGAGTTCCTGAATTAATTTTCTTAGTTCCTTCTTTTACATCATCTATATACTTTTTAAATCTAAGTTCGTCTCTAATTTTAAACGCATTCCTATATTTATTCATTGCATTAGACGGAACTTTTTCGTAGTTTATTTCTTTCCATTCATTATTTGACATATTTCGTTCTACTATATCAATTTTTTTTCTTAATTTAGATAACATTTTTCTGTAATCTTTATGACTAAGTCCCAATCCTTTTCTCAATTTATGTGCTATTTTCTTGCTTTCTTTATTTGATGTATTTTCTGACTTCATCCATTTGCCTAAAAGAGACGGATTGTCTGATTCTAAATCTTCATCTAATTGACTTTTAATAAGGTTTATCATTTCTTTTTCAACAGGTGTTTCTAATAAACAAAATAAATCATCCCATCTTCCAAAGAAAGGTATTAAATCAATATTTTTTTTAATTGATTTTGAATGTAGTTTTGCAAATAAGTTCAACGCTTCATTAAAAACTTTTCTTTCTCCAAGACCCATTCCTCTTATATCTCTCAAGTAAAACAGCATTTTCATTGCTAACAATGGCTCTTCATTATATGCTCTCACAAATAGTCTTTGTATTTCGACATATTCTCTGTTTCTTAAAGCACCTAATTGACCAAATAAATTTAGACATTCATTACCAGTTGATTTCAAGGCGTTGGCATCGTTTTCTGTTTTTGTTTTGTTTAGTTCTTTCTCTATTTCCTCTAAAAAACTCATTTTATCCTCCTTTTTATATTAATAATGGTAACTAAAAAAAACACGAATTGTGTCCAAATTATAAGTAAAGCGACAGGTAGGATTCGAACCCACATCACGGGATTAACAGTCCTAGAGAGATTGCAGAAATTGTTTTTTTCAAAACAATATATACGGGTTTTACCACTTAAACTACTGTCGCATAATAAAAAAATTTAATTCTTTTTAAATCAAAAGTACCCTAACTTTTATATAGTCGCCTTTGGCAAGCACTTCCTGTATAAGTTTCGTCTACTTTAAGGACTTTTGAGCAAATTAAAAGTATTTGCAAAACTTTGTTAGGGTACTAGAAAAATGCTTATGGCGGGAATGGAAGGATTTGAACCTACGTCATTCTGATTAACAGTCAGACGCTCGACCAGACTGAGCTACATTCCCATAAAAAGTGATAGGTGAGACTTGAACTCACAACCACCTGTTCCCAGAAGATGCTCTACTAATTGAGCTACTATCACATAAAAACAAGGCACATTTTATCAAATTTGATAGAATTTGGGGTTTTGCTGTTAAGTGCCTTTAATGTTATATATAAATTATACCACATAACACATATTTTGTCAAGTGTTTTTTTTAAATAGTGCCTTTTTTCTTTGGTTTTGACGGCTTACAACCGCCTCTACCAATATTTTTTCTTTTGCCATCACCACTCCCATCTTTTTTTGGTATTCCTTTTTTAGCCATTATTTTTCACTTCCTTATATTTTTTCGTATATCTTTCCTTATTTCTGAAATATGTATTCCGTTCCATCATACTCGCATAATTGGTGGAGATGTTGAGAATCGAACTCAAGTCCACAACGCTCCATTCGTTGGTTTACGTCATGTCGACACCATTTCATCCCCATATTGAGAGACCCCTCAG
>JGI1221J11331_1000307_pt1 | contig 16025 bp, 18 predicted proteins | sample LakVidmifraction_4_FD_11331 | JGI IMG/M metagenome (IMG submission 11331) | reverse complement strand
CCGGTTATTTTTTAAAAACCTTAATATTCTTTACTTTTGCAAAAAATTAGTTTTGCCCTCAAATATTAAAAATTCATAAAAATGGAATTTACCAACCCCTTGGTTTATGGGGTGCCCGTTTTTTTAGGACTTATCCTATTAGAACTAACCTACAGTAAAACCCACCGCAATAAAGACCTGTACAAATGGAAGGACCTCCTTTCAAGCCTGTCTTTGGGTATCGGATCTGCGGTAATCGCGGCATTGATAAAAACCGTTTCTGTCATTCTTATATTTAATTTTGTTTATGAATTTTTTAACCCGGTTATTGAAGGGGTAAGGACTAATATTATGGGGTGGCAATCCTTCGGATATGCCTGGTATATATGGATTTTATGTATGTTTTTAGACGATTTTACCTACTATTGGTTCCACCGTGAAAATCACATGGTACGGTTTTTTTGGGCAGCTCATATTGTGCATCATTCCTCTAATAATTTTAATCTTGGAACAGCGGTTCGCAATGGATGGTTCACAATTCTCTACAAACCTTTTTTTTACATGTGGATAGTCGCAATAGGTTTTCCACCAGAAATGCTTGTGGTTTGCCTAGGGATTGAAGCCTTATGGCAATTCCAGTTGCACACCAGATATATCCCTAAAATGGGAATTATAGAAAAATTCCTTAATACTCATACAATGCACCAGGTACATCATGCGAGGAACCTGGCATACATGGATAAAAACCACGGAGGTATTTTGAATCTTTTTGACAGAATTTTTGGTACCTGGAAAGAGATGGATCCTTCAATTGAAATAGAATATGGAGTTTCTACACCACCTAATTCATACAATTTATGGGTGATTCTAACCCACGAATACAAAAATATTTGGGAAGATACCAAAAAAACCAAAAACTGGAGACATAAATTCATGTATGTTTTTGGGCCTCCCGGATGGAGCCACGATGGAAGTACCCAAACAATCAAAGAGATGCGGGAAGCCTCTGGAAATGAAAGCTAACATCTTTAAGTTTTGTTTCCTGAAACTTCATACTTCTCACTTTGCACTTTTAACTTTTATTGTCTTTAATCTTGTGTATTAAATCTTAAGTTTCTTTAATACTCCCACTTCCTTTTTTTGTTCAATTGCTCCATATCATCAATTTCCTCCTGTGGAATAACCTTTAAAAAGGAAGAATGCTGCTCAATGGCATATTCCAGTTTTTTAACAATTTCTTCAATAGTTTCATTTTCATAATCTATTTCCAGTGCTGGTTTAATCTGAAAAGATTGAAGAATTCCGCGTTTCTTGATCCGAAAACCTTTTTTATCAAAAGAACGCCTAAACCCGTCAATTACAACCGGAATTACTATTGGTTTATATTGTTTGATAATGTGCGCTGTCCCTTTCCGGATCGGCTTAAAGGGCTTTGTGGTTCCTTGTGGAAAAGTTATTACCCAACCGTCTTTTAATGCCACTCCAATATTTTCTATATCACCTAAATTCACTTCGCGATTTACATCCTTGCCTTTGTCTCTCCAGGTTCTTTCTACTGTGATAGCACCGGCATAGGCCATTATCCTGGTAAGTAATCCTGCGTTCATGGTTTCTTTGGCCGCTACATAATAAACATTCATTTTTGGTTGCCAGATATAGCCTATATTTTTAATGGAATCCACCCTTCCACTTAAACTGGCATTAAATACGTGGAACATAGCCACTACATCGGCAAAATAGGTTTGATGGTTGGATACAAAAAGTACATTGGTGTCTGGAAGGTTTTTGATAATTTCAGAACCTTCAATTTTCAAATCATTAAAGCCATAATACCGCTGGTGGCTAGCCAATGCAAAAATGCGAATGAGCCACTTTTTAAAAAAAAGAATATGTCCAAACGGGTTTCTTTTAAACCATCCCATAAATTTCCTGATTATTTTAGTATTCTTTTTTGATTTGATTTTAAGAGAATTCCAAAGGTAGTAATTCCATTTATAATACTTCTTTCAGCAATTCCTTTAGTTCACTCAGCATCATTGCCGTAGCACCCCAAACCACGTGACCGTTAAGCGAAAATGCGGGAACTTCAATATTATTGGCGTAAGAAGTACTGAGTTTTTGTTTGATCAAACTTTTTTCATCTAAAAATTCATCGATATTTATTTCCAAAATTTTTTCCACCTCGGATATCTGAGGAACCAAATTTGGCGTTTTTTCAATCAACCCAACATACGGATGAACCCAGAAATTACTCGGTGGAATGTAGAGTTTAGTCAGCTTTTTAACGATTTCTACCTCCTCCTTAGGAATACCAACTTCTTCTTCGGTTTCCCTTAATGCAGTATGTTCAAGGTTTTTGTCGAAAATTTCCAAGCGTCCCCCCGGAAAGCCGACCTGGTTGGAGTGCACTCCCTTATACGTCTTTCTCAAAATCAAAATAAAATTGGTTTTATCTGATTTATTTGGATAAAAAACCGCCATTACCCCAGCCTTATTTGGTTTTTTATTTGCAATGTCCATTTTTTCCAATTCCTTAATACGTAACATTGGAGCTAATTTATGCTGTGCTTCCTCCCCGGGAAGTTTTAAATTTTTTAAATTTGAAATCTTATATTTAAATTCATCAAAATCCATGATACGACAGCTATCAATAGTTTTAAGTGTACTATTCCTAATTTTTGCAAGTTGTGAAGATACGGAAAAATCGAGAAATAATAATATAAAGGCCCCGTTAAACACTGCAAAACCAGAAAAAGACAGCCTAATAATTCAAGAAAAGGAAGATACCAATAAAGAGAAAGCCGAACTAAAATTCAGTGATTATCCGGTTTTGGTCCAGGAGGAGTTAATCCCGTTTTTAACTCAATTTGGAAAGGAAAACCCCGAAAACAGGATAAAGATCAGCACCAGTTTTGGAGATATCGAGGTTCAGCTTTATAATGATACGCCCTTGCATCGTGCAAATTTTATCTATTTAACCAAACGAGGTTATTTTGACGGGACTTATTTCCATAGGGTGGCAAAAGGTTTTGTTATCCAGGGAGGAAATTCAGATAATCGCGAGACCAGCGATAAAAGGAATAATATTGGAGCATATTTAATTCCCAGTGAATTTGAGGCCGGCCACAGGCATACGAGGGGAGCTTTTTCAGCTGCTAAATATGCCGAGCAAAACGTGAGTAAAGCCTCCTCCCCTTTTGAATATTTTATAGTGCAAAGCCAAAACGGGGCTCATCATTTAGATAATGACCATACCGTATTCGGGCGGGTTACCAAAGGAATGGATGTGGTTGATGTTATCGCCAATCAGGAGGTTGGAGAAGGCGAATGGCCCTTTCTAAATATTAGAATGAAAGTTGAAATAATAGAATAGTTCGCAATAAATCAGTATTTAAAGTGCCTAAAGTATGAAGTACTTAGAATTAAAAGAAATAATACAAATGGACTTATACTATCTAAAATAACGCAAAGGATTTATTTAAAATTAGCTGTATATAAAAAGTTAAAAAATGTTCCATCTTGGTTTACCTGCAAAATTGAAGATTACTTTTCGTTAAGCATTTTAGGACTCAATACTTTATGAACTATAGATACAATAATTCTTACTGTTGAGTGTAAAAACTATAATCCCTAAGCACATTTTGCACAAATTCTTCCGGGAGTTCTTCGGGATGCACCTCTAAAATTTTGGATATTTTTTCTGAAAGACTTATAATCACCCTATGATTTCCCTGGATTTTGGCCTTTTGATAAACGCTTTTAATGTTTTGAATATCCCTGTCCTTCAACAAAGTAACCTGGGGATAACGCGGTATATAATTATCGGGAATATCCACCAACAAGGTTTGAGAAAGATTGAGCTGTTTTTTTTCAGTAATCACGGTGGTTCCTGCGGCCAGATCTCCTAAACGCTGACCTTTTCCGTTTAACAGGATCGTAACCACCGCAATACTTCCACTGCTAAAACTAATGTCCACTAACCTGAGTAACCATCTTATTAAATATTGGCTAAACCTTGGCCGGGAACCATCCAGTTTCACCACCCTAATTTCAAGCGCAGCTTTTCCGGGGGTTTGTCCGTTATTAAAAATTTCCCAGAGCAAATAATATAAAAATACCGGTAAACCTATTATCAGATAATAAACCCATTGCTTCCCGTTTTCCATTCCCAAACCTGCAATGGCGAAAGATGCGAGAATGGCATATCCCAAAATAATTAAAATATCTACCAAAAAGGCCAAAATTCGTTCCCCTATTCCTGCAACATTTTGATGTATTCCTATATTTTGAGCGGTTTCTATTTGAAATTTATCCATTTAATACGTTTCTTTGGTACAAATATAAACTACCTATGCGAGAGGCTGCTTTCGTCAAGCAAAATAAGGATAAATGGCTTAGATTCGAAAAGGAACTCCACAATAAAAAATCGATTGCTCCAGAAATTATTTCTGTGCTTTACCTGGAAGTTACTGACGATCTAAGCTATGCAAAAACCTTTTATCCCGGAAGCAATACTGCTGCTTATTTAAATGAATTGGCTGCATCTGCCCACCAAAAAATCTACACCAATAAAAAAGAACCGGGAAATGTTTTTTGGAGATTTTATTCTAAGGACTTTCCCCAGATGTTTTATAATTTTCAAAAACAATTGCTGCTTAGCTTTCTGATCTTTGCAATATTCATAGCAGTGGGAGCTTTTTCGGCATCCAGCGACGGGGCTTTTGTGCGGGCAATTTTAGGGGATTCTTATGTTAATATGACTTTGGAAAATATCGAAAAAAATGATCCTATGGCAGTCTATAAACAAATGGGACAACTCGATATGTTTCTGGGAATAACTATAAATAACATCCGGGTTGCACTGATGGCTTACATTAGGAATTTTAGCCGGATTGGGCACTGCTGTTGTTTTAATGCAGAATGCGATCATGTTGGGTTCTTTTCAATACTTTTTTTATCAAAACGGAATGCTTTGGGAATCCGCCAGGACAATATGGATTCACGGCACAATCGAAATATCTGTAATAATAATTGCCGGATGCGCCGGATTGGTAGTAGGCAAAGGCATTCTGTTCCCCCAAACTTATACGCGGTTGGCTTCCTTTGTCCAGGGCATTAAAAACGGATTAAAAATAGTGTTAAGCACCATTCCGTTTTTTATAGTTGCCGGATTCCTGGAGGGTTTTGTCACGCGTCAAACCAATATGCCCGATTGGTTGGCCATTTTAATAATAAGCCTTTCTTTATTGAGCATTTTGTTTTATTATGTGTATTATCCATTATATTTAAATAAGCTAAAATACAAGCATGCAAAACCAATACATTCAGTTTAAAAAACAACGAGAACTTGGGGAAATAATTAGTGTGACCTTTAAGTTTCTAAGAGAAAATTACAAAGATCTCATCAAAAGTATTACCCAGGTTGTCGCACCCACTTTCATTTTATTGATCGCGGCACTGGCTTATTATACCTATACAGTAGCGGGAAGTCCGCTGGCGGCAATGGAAGGAAATTCCGGAGAATTTATCATTTCATTTTTTATATTGGCAGTTACTTTATTATTGTTTTACGCTTCGCTTTACGGTACAATACTTCATTATATAAAATCCTATATTGAAAATAATGGCACTGTGGATGAAGCCGAAATTAAAACCGGGGCTCAGGATGATCTGGGAAAACTGTTTATGGTTTTTATCATTTCTGCAGTTATTGTTTTTACCGGATTGATATTATTTATAATCCCGGGAATTTACCTGATGGTGCCTCTTAGCTTGGTGGCAACGGTTTTGGTATTTAATAAAATGAGCCTGGGCGATTCAATTTCTTATGGCTTTTCACTGGTTAAAGATCACTGGTGGACCACATTTTTCTCCATAGTGGTTATTTGGCTGCTAGTATATGTAATTGGACTGATTTTCCAGCTTCCACTTATTATATACACTTTTATAAAAATGTTTACCATTGCTCAGGAAGGCTCCCTCGCTGATCCGGTCTCCTATTCCGATTGGGTTTTTATCCTGCTCAACGTTGTTTCATCAGTGATTCAATATTTGCTCTCCTCCATCTTTGTTATTGCCCTGGCTTTTATTTATTTCAATTTAAATGAACATAAAAATCTCACGGGCACTTATGAAACTATTGATAAATTAGGAGATTAAATGCTATGAGGTTATCCTGGGTTTTGTTCGGTTTCATATTATTCTGCTCTATTGCCGTAAAGGCGCAGGATTCGCTTTCCCTGGAAGAAAAGCAGATACAATATGATACTACCACAAACCTGAACCCGTTAGATTTTAATGCCGATAAAATAGCCGATCTAAAAAACGATCCTTCTTTTGATTATTTAATAACAGTTGAAAATGACAGTTGGTGGACCAGATTTAAACGATGGATAAATATGCGCTATCAGCAATTTACAAATTATCTATTCGGGGATTACAAAGCTTACGAATTTGTGGCGATTTTTCTAAAGATCCTGCCATATCTCATCCTGGTTGCATTTATTGGATTGATAATCTGGCTTTTTATAAGGCTAATTCCGGCGAGGTATTTATTGGAAGAACAGGAAGCCCCGCTGGTATTTTTAAATGATGAAGAAAATATTGTGCGATCTGATAATATCGGAAAATTGATAGAAGGTGCGATAAATGATGGGGATTACCGCCTGGCCGTTCGTTATTATTACCTGCAACTTCTGCGGCAATTAAATCAAAAGAAACTGATCAACTACGAATTTCAGAAAACCAATTCAGAATATTTAAATGAAATTAAAGCAGATAGCCTTCGGGTCCAACTTAAAAAAGTAATGCGCATCTATGATTTTATCTGGTACGGAAGTTTTTCCCTTACAGAACCGGATTTTCATCTTGCTCAACGCAACATTCAGGATCTGCAAACTTCTATAAAAATAATTCCGGATGAATAAAAGTTTTAAAATAGCTTTTGGCGGAATTTTGTTATTGGTTTTATTCCTGACCTACCTTCAAGCTAGAACCTGAACCCATTAACTGGAACCCGAGTTACCTGGAATCTGATAAAATTGCTTTAGGAAGTTTTGTTTTATACGAATCCTGGAAAGAAAGCTCTTCCGCCAAAATAGAAAAAGTCAGCGTTCCCCCTTTTGAATTTTTAAATGAAGAGCACTCAGGAACCTATTTCTTTTTAAATGATGTATTGAGTTTTGACGATGCCGAAATGAAAAAATTACTGACCTGGGTAAACGATGGAAACACGTTGTTTCTTTCGGCAAATTCCTTCAGCCAAAATCTGCTGGATACGCTCAAGGTTGAGACGGCCATAAAACTTCCCGGTACAGATCTTTCCTCACAACCGTTCATAAATCTGGTTAATCCCAAATTAAAGCAAGTTGTTCCCTACAAATATGAACATGAGGTTCCGCTGGTTTATTTTAGTAAAATTGACACTTTGAATAACAAAATATTAGGAGTTTCTGCATTAAAATCCTTTAAAGGAACAGATGGAACAAATGTGAACTTTTTAAAAACTGAATTTGGAAAAGGAAGCATTTTTATGCACAGTATGCCGCAAGCATTCAGCAATTATTTCCTGCTTTCGAAATCAAATTTCAACTATGCCGAAGCTGTTTTAGGCTATATTGACACTTCCAAAATTGTTTATTGGGACCGTTATTATAAGACAGGAAAAGCATTTTACACCTCTCCACTTTACATTTTATTGCAAAACAGGGCTTTAAAATGGGCCTATTATTTTGCTCTTATCGGAAGTGTTTTATTCATAATTTTTGAAGGAAAAAGAAAACAACGCGCAATTCCTGTGGTTGAATCTTTAAAGAATCAAACCTATGAATATTCAGGAACTATAGCCGATTTATATTTGGAACAAAAGCAATATAAAGCCCTTGCCTTAAAAAAAATACATCATTTTTATGATTATATTAGAACCCGGTACAGGATTGACACTTCTCTACAAAATGAAGCATTTTATAAGGAAATTGCTGCAAAGAGCGATCACACTATCCCGGAAACCGATGCCCTTTTCAAAAAAATAAATGAGCTTTTAAATAAACCTGAGATCACAAAAAATGAATTGCAGCAGTTAAATGATGTGATCCAATCTTTTAAACAACCTGAATGATGAATAACGATACTTCCGAAAACCCTGAATTAAACTTTAATAACCGCATTCCGCTGGAAGATTTACAAATCGCCGTAACCGATTTAAAATCCCAATTGGCAAAAGTTATTATTGGCCAGGAAAATTTTATAGAACTTCTAATTACCGCATTTTTGGCAAACGGGCACGTTTTAATTGAAGGAGTTCCCGGGGTAGCAAAGACCTTAACCGCAAAACTTTTCGCAAAAACCCTTAAAACCGATTTCAGCCGGATTCAATTCACCCCGGATCTAATGCCAAGCGATGTTTTAGGAACTTCAGTATTAAATCCAAAAACAACAGAATTTGAATTTAAGGCCGGCCCTATTTTTTCCAATATCGTACTAATAGATGAAATTAACCGCGCTCCGGCAAAAACTCAGGCCGCGCTTTTTGAGGTGATGGAAGAACGACAGATTACGATAGATGGAAAAAGATATCCCATGAAACCTCCATTTATGGTGCTGGCAACACAAAACCCAATAGATCAGGAAGGAACCTATGCTTTGCCGGAGGCACAACTGGATAGGTTTTTATTTAAAATTAAAGTTGATTACCCAAAACCGGAAGAGGAGATCCAGATCCTTCAATCGCATCATCAAAGAAAAGGCGCTAAGGCCGATGCTGATATCAGACCGGTTTTAACCCCCAAGAAACTTCAGGAATTACAGATCCAGATTCAGAAAGTATTGGTGGAGGAAAAACTGCTAAATTATATCGCACAACTGGTTATCAAGACCAGGAATCATCCGCATTTATATCTTGGAGCCTCTCCCCGCGCATCAATTGCTGTAATGAATGCCTCAAAAGCCATGGCTGCCATCCAGGGACGTGATTTTGTAATTCCAGAAGACATTAAAAAAGTATTGGTGCCAGTATTGGCGCACCGGGTTATCCTCTCTCCGGAAAGGGAAATGGAAGGGCTTACCCAGGAAAATGTTATAGATCTCATCGCCAATACCATAGAAATTCCAAGATAAGTGAGTATATTTTTCAAATCGATTTATTTTCAACCAAGGTTTTTTACAGCGATTTTTGCAATCGCTCTGATCTTCCTGTTTTCCTATTGGATTCCTTTCTTATATTCTTTTGCGTGGGTTTTTTCAGTATTGCTTTTGATATTTACAATTTTGGATGCCATCATCCTGTTTTCAAAAAAAGGGATAGCTGCCAGGAGGATACTTCCGGAAAAACTTTCAAATTCCGATCAAAACCCCATTACAATTCAGCTTCAAAACAGGTATGATTTTAAAGTTTTTATCGAAATAATTGATGAACTTCCCATTCAGTTTCAAAAGCGGGATTTTTTAAAAAAAANCGAAATCCCGGCAAGGAGTAAATCAAAATTTGAATACACAGTTCGGCCCGTCAAACGGGGAGAATACAAATTCGGGAAATTAAACCTGTATGTTTCCACCAGCTTAAAATTGGTCAAAAAACGCAGGGTCTTTGATGAAGATCAAAGCGTAAAGGTTTATCCTTCATTTATTCAAATGAAACAATATGATTTTCTGGCTATAGACAATAAACTCAGNCAANTTGGTTTAAAAAGGATCCGNCGTATTGGCCATACTCAGGAATTTGAACAAATNAAAGAATATGTNCCCGGTGATGATACACGAAGNATCAACTGGAAAGCAACNGCAAAACACGCCNATTTAATGGTGAACCAGTTTCAGGACGANAAAGCACAACCTGTTTATTCNCTTATCGATACCGGGCGNGTAATGAAAATGCCTTTNAACGGATTAAGTTTGCTGGATTATTCAATAAATAGTTGCCTTGCTTTTTCNAATGTGGCTTTAAAGAAAAAAGATAAAGTGGGAATGCTCTCATTTTCCAACCAGACAGGAAACCTGATTCCGGCAAGTTCGAATAAAACGCATTTGCATAAATTGCTGGAAAGCCTTTATAATATTAAAACCCAGTTTTTAGATACGGATTTCGGATTGTTATATTCCGTTGTGAAACGCCAGATAAAACAGCGAAGTTTGCTGATGATCTACACAAATTTTGAACACATGAACGCCTTAGAACGGGAACTTCCTTTTTTAATGGCCCTTTCCAAAAAACATGTTGTGGTGATCATTTTCTTTGAAAATACTGAACTTGATAAGATTATTCAGAATAAAATGAACTCGGTTTCTGAAATTGCCCATCAAACTATTGCCGAGGAATTTGCCTTTGAAAAAAGACTTATGGCAAAAAAATTACAGCAAAACGGCATCCAAACCCTGCTCACCCGTCCCGAAGACCTCAGCATCAATACCATCAACAAATATCTGGAAATTAAAGCGAGGGGACTGTTGTAACATAAGCTTGGCAAGGTTAGTGACTTAAAGAATGTTATCTTTGAAGAATCATTAAAATGACATTAAACCAGACAATTATGAAAACAATAGCCATACTTATCTCCTTGTTTTTTGCACAGCAGTTTCAGGCTCAAACAAATAATACTACCACAATTACGGTTACTGTTAAAAACCTGGACTCCAATGAAGGAGCTGTATTATTTGGCCTTTACACTGAAATCACGTTTATGAAAGCCAAACCAAAATTTAATGCCCAAAGTGAAATTGTGAACGGAACTGCAATTATTACTTTTGAAGGCATAACTCCGGGAACCTATGCCATTTCCTGTTTTCACGATAAAAATGGCAATGGCCAAATGGATTTTGAGCCTACCGGCAGGCCGATAGAGTCCTACGGGGTCTCAAATAATAGAATGAGTCAAAACGGCCAGCCTCAATGGAATGATGCAAAATTTGAAGTTAAGGGATCTCCATTGAAGTTCAATATCGGGCTCATCCGTTAAACAATAGGTAAATTAAAATAAAAGTGAACTTTAAATAGAAAATATTGATACTTTTGTAAGAGTTCAAAATCAATTTTATGACAATTACCCAGTTAAAATATGTATTGGCAGTTGCCGAACATCAAAATTTCACCAAAGCAGCACAAAAAGTTTTTGTTACTCAGCCCACCTTGAGTATGCAAATCCAAAAACTGGAAGACGAATTGGATATTTTGATTTTTGACAGAAGCAAGAAACCAATAGAGTTGACCGAAACCGGCCGAAAAATAGTTAATCAGGCCCGGAATATTGTTGACGAGAGCGAGCGTATTAAGGATATCGTAGATCAGCAAAAAGGTTTTATTGGTGGCACCTTTAGATTGGGAGTAATTCCTACCATTATGCCTACTTTATTGCCAATGTTCCTAAATAATTTTATAAAAAAATATCCCAAGGTAAAGCTTAAAATTGAAGAGCTTAACACCAATACTATTATTGAACGCTTAAAAGAAGGACATTTAGATGCAGCAATTGCAGCTACCCCCTTGGAACTGGAAGATATTAAAGAACAGATATTGTATTATGAACCTTTTGTTCCTTATATCCCACAGAACCACAGATTGGCAAAAACTGACAAAATAGAGATTGAAAATCTGGATATAGACGATATGTTACTTCTGGAGGACGGTCATTGTTTTAAGAATGGAATTATCAATTTGTGCCAAGCTTCCAGAAATTATGATGGAGATCATTTTCAACTGGAAAGCGGCAGTTTTGAAACCCTTATAAAATTGGCTAATGAAGGTCTGGGAATGACACTGTTGCCGTATTTGCACACACTGGACCTCAATGAAACCCAAAAGAAAAATTTAAGGATGTTCAAGGAACCCATTCCGGCCAGGGAAGTCAGTTTGATCTTCAATAAAAGCGAACTGAAAATGCAGATCATTGAAGCTCTGAGAAGCTCCATTGCTGGGGTTATTAAAGGAGCAATCACTTTTCAGAATGTGAAAATAATCAGTCCGCTTAACCACAGTAAAACCAAAAAATAAAAGCGGCCTAATGGCCGCTTTTATTTTAGTTTAAATATATTAGACATGAATTTAATTCCGGATTCTGTCTTGTAAGCGAAATAATCCAGATTTTTAATTCCTCAATTTCATGAGGTAATAACCTTTGAATTGCTTTTTTCACTTCCTTACAGAAAAGAACCGCATCAAAACTTACTTTAGACAGTATTGTTTTGGTGTATTCAAACATTGCTCGCGCCATAATCTGATACGTATTTTGGTTGTTGTTAAAATCTTTTGAAAAAGTAGAGATAACTCAATAGGCAGGGAAATTTTAGATTTCTTTTTAAATATACTCAAAATTTAAAGATCAAATCCATAATTACATAAATTTAACACTATCTAAATCTTTCACATTAGATTTAAAACATTTTGGATTCAATTCATTAACGTAACTTTTCAGTAAAACAATACAATCCACTTATTTATTTCGATTTTAATTTAACCGTCCATTCAAAATCAAAAACCGAGACTTCCACCCCATCCTCATTTACCCCAATAGATTTCATCCAAACGGTTTGGCCTTCTCCGGTTTCAATTGTTTTTGAAATCGCATCAGAAACCAACTGGCCATTATCGCATACAAAACTGATTCTTCCTGTGGCCTTTTTTGAAAAAACAGCTTTATTTTGAGCCACTAACATGGATATTTTTCTACCGCTTTCTTGTATATGTCCAATAACCATTGCTCCTGTACTCAATTCTGCAGCCATTGCCTGTACTGCAAAATACATGGAGTTAAAAGGATTTTGATTGATCCATCGGTGTTTTACGCTTACCTCACAACGTTGATTGTCAATTTGTTGTACCCTAACTCCGCATATCCAGGCGCTTGGTAATTTTAAAAATAGAAATGAATTGAACTTTCCTGGGGACATTTTCATAGTTGATCTTAGTTTTTCCTAAAAGTATTCAAAATTTTAAACATAACGAAATGTTAAATTTTCATGTTCAGACAAAAATTATAGTACTTTGTTTTGCATATTACCTTCTTAAAGATATATATTTGCATAAGAAAATCAATTAATCATGAATAATCAAACCACAAATCCGGATAAAACGATGGCTGCTTTAATACATCTGTCCACTTTTTCAAAGTTTTTTATTCCGTTCGGAAATTTCATTTTTCCGCTTATTCTCTGGACTGCAAAAAAGCAGGATCCCTTCGCAGACGAACACGGAAAGCAAGCCATTAATTTTCAAATAAGCATATTTCTCTATTTTATAATGTTGGTATGCATTGGGACTGCAGGAATCGTTTTTTTGGGAATTGAACTTAGTCTGCACGAACCATTCTCCATTTCAGAAGAATTCATGAGTATAGGTAATGTTGCAAGTGCAATTCCCATTCTGCTCTATATTGGATTTATAGGGCTTTTGTTACTGGCATTATTAATCCTGGATATTATATCGGTAATAACTGCAACAATTAAAGCGAGCGAAGGTCATTTATACAAATATCCGCTGAGCATCAATTTCATCACTCCAACCCCCGTTGGAACTAATCAATCAAAAAATGAACAGTTTAACAACACTCAAAATCAAAGGCAATGAAGATTGAAAACACCAAGGCACAAATGCGTAAAGGCGTACTTGAATACTGCATACTTTCTATCTTGAGAGACAAAGATGCGTATGTAGCCGAAATTCTTGACACCCTTAAAAACGCAAAACTACTGGTAGTAGAGGGAACAATTTACCCACTGCTAACCCGGTTAAAAAATGAAGGATTACTCAATTATCGTTGGGAAGAATCCACCGGTGGACCACCGCGAAAATATTATGGATTGACTGATACCGGAAAGGAATTTTTAAAAGAACTCACTCACACCTGGAATGATTTGCAAACTGCCGTAACTTTAGTAACCACACAAAAAAACAAGAATCATGAATAAGACAATAAATATAAACCTTGCCGGCATTTTCTTTCATATTGATGAAGATGCTTATGCCAAATTGCAACATTATATTGATGCGATTAAACGCTCTTTAGCCAATACCAAAGGTCAGGATGAGATTATAGCAGATATTGAAGCCAGGATTGCCGAGTTATTTGCTGAAAAGATCAAAAATGAACGGCAGGTAATCAGTAGCAAGGAGGTTGATGAAATTATTACAATTATGGGTCAACCTGAAGATTATATGGTTGACGAAGAAATATTTGAGGATCAACCTAACTATTCACATTCACGAACTTCAGGAAAACAATTGTTCAGGGATACAGAACATTCCTACATAGGTGGGGTTTCCTCTGGTTTAGGACATTATTTAGGCATCGAGGCTATTTGGGTAAGATTACTTTGGATCATCCTTANCATTGCTTCCAGTGGCGCGTTTATACTTATTTATATTGCGNTATGGATCTTTGTNCCTGAAGCAAAAACAACCGCCGACAAACTTTCCATGCGTGGGGAAGCAGTGAATATAACGAATATCGAGCGAAAAATAAGGGAAGGGTTTGAGGATGTAGCAGGAAAAGTGAAAAGCGCAGATTATGAAAAATTCGGAAAACAGGCAAAGTCCGGAGCAACATCAGCGGCTACTGGAATTGGAGCAGTTATACTTTTTTTTCTTAATATTTTTGTAAAACTAATCGGGATTTTGCTACTGCTTATTGCCGGTACCACTCTCATCGGGTTGTTTATTGGACTATTTACCGTGGGAATTTTTGGATTATTTGATGCTCCCTGGACTGATTATATTGAAATGGCTGCAATTGGGTCCCCACTTTGGTTAATTTCATTACTTACCTTTTTTACGGTAGGCATCCCTTTCTTTTTCCTCTTTATTTTGGGGTTAAAGATCCTGGTAAATAAATTAAAATCCTTGGGAACCCCCGCCAAATTAGTGCTATTAGGTCTCTGGTTGCTATCTGTAATAGGTTTGTCTGTAATTGGTATCCAACAGGCTACCCAGCGTGCTTTTGACGGTGAGGTAATAATCACCGAAGTTTTACCGGTAACAGCTCAGGACACACTTTATTTGGCAATGAAGTATGATCCGCGTTATTCTTCAAACATTTATAAAAGTGATGTAAAAATAAAATACGATGAAAATGACCGCAAGATCATGTATTCTACCGATGTTAGATTGGTTATTAAATCTACCAGGGATTCCATTGGGAAAATTGAAATTGTTAAATCGGCTGAGGGCAGTGATTCCAAGGATGCCCGGACCCGGGCTGAAAATATCAATTATAGGACTGTATTCTCCGATAATAAATTGTTCCTAAATTCATTTTTAACTTCCGATTTAAATAACAAATACAGAGATCAGGATGTTAGGGTAATTCTCTATTTACCAATAGGCTCCACGCTTTATCCCGATAAAAACATCGAAGATTTTCATCATTCTTCCGATTTTTACGGCAATATTTTAAATTATGGGGAAGAAGGGAATTACCTGAAAATAAATGATAACAGCACCTCTTGCGAGAATTGTCCCATGGAACAAATGAATAGCAACAGTGAAGATTCCTGGGATAATGAAGATGAGTTTGATGAGAACATCAATTTTGAAGGAGGAAATTCTACAGATAATGTAAAAATTCGTGTCAATGGGAAAGGCATAAATATCAATAAAGACAGTTCCAATAAAATACGGATCGATAAAGACGAGATAGAAATTCAAAATAATTAACTATGATTGCCTTAACTAAAATTTTCATAGCCGCATTAATAAGTATATTTTGTGCGCTAACCGGATTAAATTTGGATGGAAACGAAAATATTGTGAAGAAAGAGAATGTCTCAAATCTTTTCGAATCCCATCAAATAATAGCTTGTCCTAAAAATATGGATAGCGGAACCGTTTAACATAAATCTTATTTTTTATGTTAAACTAAATTTATATGGTTAAAATTAAGCTACCTTTAATTTAAATAACCAATAAAACCCAAAAATTATGAAACGATTTTTTAAATCTGTATTGTTTTTAATGACTATCAGTATTATGCTTGTCTCTTGTAGGGAAACCACTGAATCAAAAGAGGAAGCAGATGATATGAATACTGAAGTGAAGATAAAAGACGACGGTGATAAAATCAAGA
>JGI1221J11331_1000304_pt1 | contig 16077 bp, 18 predicted proteins | sample LakVidmifraction_4_FD_11331 | JGI IMG/M metagenome (IMG submission 11331) | reverse complement strand
GAGTTATTGGAAATTCAGCAATTATTCTCGCTTGTAGCCACCGATTTAAGCGGGCACCAGCGTAAGGAAGAGTTAATCCTTTTCCCATTTATCAAAAAATTAGTTCAGGCTGAAAGGGAGGGAACTGCTGCGCCAGAAGCTCATTTTGGAACTGTAGATAATCCTATTAAAATGATGGAAGCCGAGCACGAAGAAGCAGGAGATATCCTTAAAAAAATCGCTGAACTAAGTAATAATTATACGCCGCCGGAAGGTGCATGTAATACCTACCGCGCTTTTTATGCCAAATTAGATGAGTTTGAACAAGACCTACATCACCATATTCATTTAGAAAATAATATTCTTTTTCCTAAAGTATTGAAGCTGGAGGAGCAACTTAACAGCTCGAAATAGAGAGACAAAGTTTGACTTTTTAATTTTAAATCGAAACTTTTAATACCCAGAAGGTATTGCCGATGATACTTATTGGCTATGAGGTTTATGAGTATTATAAAATTAGTAAGACTGCCGAATTTCTTGGGAATTTTATTTTCTAACCTCGTGATGGTCTCTTTCTTTAGGAAAGCATCACGGGGTTTTTTATGTTGAGAAGCTACAACTGATTTACATAAGAATTTCAGCAGAAATTTTTTAACTCAATCTGAAGCTTCACAATGCAGGTAACAGGTTTTATTCTATAATATTGTTCCATCCTACTGCGCTGTACCATTCGTAATTCTTATAATAGTTTTGGTAATAGTAATAAAATTCTTCAACTGATTTAGTTGAATTTCGGACTGGAAATCTATCCCATTGATGTGCCTTGCCAAAGTCGCTATTATTTGGGATAAAAATAGACACGCCAGTGGCTCTGGCCATAGAAACTTTGCCCCCGTAGCCGGCGTTTGCATAAGATGAAAAAGTATATGGTGTAGTAAGAAATAAAGGAACACTTTCGGCATAAGCTTGCTTCCAATTCTTCCACTCCACACTATTGGGACCAGTTAAGGAGGCTACAAAACTTTCCATATCGTAATAAAAATTATAATAGTTGCTATCATAGCTTAAGATGCTTTCGGTTTTTATAAAAGAATTATCCGAAGCCTTTTCTATTACGGTTTTTGTAGCCCTTGCCAGATCTTCTAAAGCGGCGCTTTTAATCACCGAAATCGATATCCCATATTTGTAATTATTTGTACTATTGGGCTTGCTATTTGTCTCTTTTTGGGAAGCCCCGGCTTTTGCCCCGAGGTCCTTGATTTATTTAAAACAGGTTGAAAATAGCTCCAATATGCTTAAAAGCCTGTAGGCTAAACTACAACCTCTTTCAAAAATTAATTTAAAACGTAATTTAACGCATAAAGCTTTGTTTTAAGCGTATAATTTGTAAATTGCTCTTTTAGTTATATTTTGACAAAAAAAGAATTGAAAATTAGCTATGGGAAGGCCTAGAACAAAACCGAAAGACTTAAGAGACGGATATTATATAGAAGTCCGCAATAAAAATCAAAAAAGCGGAGTTAAAATCCGAAGGGACACCAAAGAGCAACTCGAGCTTGCTATTGAAGAATATAAAGCAAATAAAGAGGTTATCGTATTGGGAAGGTCCCAAAACGGAAAAATGATTGAGATTCCGGGGCTTAAATAATTAAGCCCGGGAAAATCGGTGGAATTTTAGTTGCCACAAGAGTAATCTTGTATGCTAAAAGCCCGGGGATTCAGCAATTATTCCTGCGGAAAGATATAGACTGTAGTTCACGTCGAAATTTCCATAGTAATCAAAGGCTGTTTCCATGAAACCGAAAATCCTCATTTTTGATATTAATGAAACTTTGTTAGACCTCTCTTCGCTGAAGAAGGGGGTTAATCTTGCGCTTAAAAATGAAATGGGCTTCGATTTGTGGTTTCCAAAATTGCTGCATTATTCGGTAGTAGAAAGTATTACTGATAATTATTGCAATTTTAGCCAAATCGCTGCAGCCACATTTAAGATGGTTGCAAAGAAATTTGAGAAAGAATTGTCCGATTTAGAGATAAAAGAAATCCTTTCTATCATTTCTTTCCTGCCCGCCTATCCCGATGTAAAACCGGGTTTGGAACAATTAAAAAATTCCGGCTACAAGCTTATTGCTTATAGCAATGGAAAACCCGATGTCCTGAAAGCACAATTAAAGTATGCTCAAATAGATTCATTTTTTGACGGCATTCACAGTGTGGAAGAAACTGGCAACTATAAACCAAGTCCTAACAGCTACCGTTATATTTTAGACATTTACAAAATCTCTCCGGAAAACGCTTTAATGGTAGCAGCCCATTCCTGGGATATCATGGGCGCCCAACGTAGCGGTTTACAAAGCTGTTATGTGGAAAGACCGGGAAAAAGTTTTTATGAGTTGGCAGAAAAGCCCACTTATACCATAGGTAAGATTACCGAACTTCTCAGAAATATTCAAGTCTAATTATAAGCAGAATAAAACCGCAAATATTTAGCTTATACCATTTTAGCTTTAAAATGTCATATTAGATTTGTACAGGGATTTTTGCAAGTACAAGGCAAAAAACGCAGGCATCGCCTCAGCTACGGCGTCCGGAAATCTTGGGATTAACGCAGTAATTGCGAAAATCCGTGTAATTATATACGACATTTTAAGGTAGAGATGGTATTAGAGAGATTGTAGCGTTAAATATATCCAAAATCAGGATGATAATTCGTCTTTCTTAGCCTGGTTAACTAAATTTAGTCAAAAAGGAAGAAAAATGAAACATGTTGAGCTAGGAAAAACCGGTTTAAAATCGGCCCCAATTATTTTTGGAGGGAATGTTTTTGGATGGACTTTAAACGAAAAAGAATCTTTTAAAATGCTGGACGAGCTTTTTGAGCTCGGATTCACCACTATAGATACTGCCGATGTTTATTCACGCTGGGCTAAAGGAGTGCCTCACGGCACTTCTGAGCGGATAATTGGCAAATGGATGAAAGATAGAAAACTAAGGGATCAAATCACCTTGATTACCAAAGGAGGCTCCAGCCTACAAGCAAACGGGCCCAAAGATAATTCGAGGGATTATCTAACCGGAGCGGTAAAGGATTCCATGGCGCGCTTACAAACCGATTATATAGACCTGTATTTTACGCATTATGATGATGAGAAAACTCCCATTAATGAACCGCTGGAAGCCTACAAAGTTTTTATAGAACGTAAGGAAATTAAACATATTGGCGCCTCAAATTTTTCTGCGGAAAGATTACAGGAAGCCCTAAAAGTTGCTAAAGAAAAGAACTTGCCGACTTATGAGGTCTTTCAACCTGAGTACAACCTAATGGTTCGCGATAAATTTGAAGGTGAGATTAAAGACCTATGCAGTGAGCATAAAATGGGAGTAATTAACTATTTCTCTTTAGCCAGTGGTTTTCTTACTGGAAAGTACAGGAAAGAAGAAGATTTTAAAGGCCAATCGCGTAAGATGTTTGCCGAAAAGTTTTTGAATGAAAGAGGAAAAAAAGTTTTAAAAAGCCTGGATGAAATTTCAGAAAAACATCATATTTCCCAGGCAGGAGTAGCTTTGGCCTGGCTCATGAATCGTCCTGGAATTAGCGCGCCTATTGCCAGCGCCACCAAATCTTCCCATTTAAAATCTTTTACCGAAGCGGTGGAGGCTTCCCTCTCTTCAGAAGATATGGAGGTTTTGAATAAAGCAAGTGCAGCCAATTAGTTCAAAGGACTACAACATCATTGCAAAACCTTGAGCATAACAAGCTTTATTGCGTCTTCCAATCACACAGAAAGTTTGGAAGTGTGCTTGGTTGTAATCGTCCTATTAGATTTAAATTTTCGCTATCTTTGAGGTGAGCTCACTAGAATGAAAAAGTTATACATAATTGCCGGATGTAATGGAGCGGGGAAAACGACAGCTTCTTACGCTATTCTGCCCGATATATTGGATTGCGAAGAATTTGTGAATGCAGATGAAATTGCGCGGGGACTTTCGCCTTTCCGACCTGAAAGGGCTAGATTTCAAGCTGGCCGATTAATGTTACAAAGAATCAAATCGCTTATAAAAAAAGAGCAGGACTTTGCATTTGAAACAACTCTTTCAACCAAAAGTTATAAGAATTTGATTGTAAATGCCCAAAGAAACGGATATTCCATAACGCTGATTTTCTTTTATCTAAGCTCACAAGAATTAGCCTTAAAAAGGGTGGAAACCCGTGTAAAAGAAGGTGGACATGATATACCTGAAAAAGTTATTAGAAGAAGATACGAAAATGGATTGAAGAATTTCTTCAATATTTTCAGACCAATTGTGGATGAATGGATGTTTATAGAAAATTCTGGTGAACCATACAAGTTGATAGCTCAAAAAAAACAATCGGACGAGAAGATTTATATCGACAGCATTTGGAGCGAATTAAAAACAAAATACCATGGAAGATAAAAATCAAATTGACGAACAAACACAAAAAATTTTGAGAGGACTGGAAAGGTCTTATCAGAAATTAGTGGAATTTAAAAAGTACAAGAAGACTCCATTAATTATAGCGAAAGACGGAGTTATAAAGGAAATACAGCCCGAAAGCATTCTACCCACAACGACTTATTTAACTCACAGTTAGACACTTGTTTACCGGGAGAACGTGTGCGCATTTGCGAAGACCACCATCCCGCAAAGCTATCTGCGTTAAATTTGGCTCTTTGCTATAAAAAAGGAAAGAGAAAATTTGAAATTTCGGCTCGTGTCCGATCGAAAAGCAAACTACCTCGGGGCAAGTCCACGAGACATTAGGTTGTAAAAATAAAACATTTCGACGCAAACGTCGGAACTCCCGTCCCGATAATTATCGGGAGTTATCGGGATCAAAATCTCACTTAGTGAGTAAGCGCCCTTTTGCTCGCTTGAAACCATTTAAAAAACGTAAAATCAAAGGGCTCGAACAGTTATCTCGATTATCCCGAGTGTTCCTCCAATATGTAGCAGTAGAAAGATGAATTGCAGATGTAATTATATAGTTTAATTGGTGTTAATTTAAAATCTTCGCCAACTCTGAGAAATCTACTTTTTGCTGCTCCCCCGATTTCATGTTTTTTAAGGTAAATTTTTCCTGTTCCATCTCTTCACCGCCGGCGAGAATTACAAAGGGAATTTTGCGTTTATTGGCATAATTCATTTGTTTTTTCATCTTGGTGGCGTCCGGGAATAATTCAGCGGTGATATTTTCTCCTCGTAATTTGTTCACGGCTTTAAGGGCATAAAGCGCTTCTTGCTCCCCAAAATTAATAAACAGGGCTTTGGTATTTTGGGTTACTGCTTCCGGAAATAGACCGAGTTCTTCCAACACCAGGTAAATTCTATCGAGGCCAAAAGAAATACCAACGCCACTCATATCTTTTAAACCGAAAATTCCAGTGAGATCATCATATCTTCCACCGCCGCCAATAGATCCCATTTTTACATTTTTGGGTGCGGAAACTTCAAAAATAGCCCCGGTATAATAATTGAGGCCGCGGGCCAGGGTCACATCCAGATCGAGTTTTACGGTTTTTAAAGGCATTTGCTGAATCGCTTGCTCAATAAACTCCAGGTCTTTAATTCCTTCCATGCCGGTTTCAGAAGTTTCAAGAATACTTTTTATACCGCTAATTTTTTCAGCAAAACCACCTTTTAAACCAAAGATTGGCTGAATTTTTTTAATGGCACTTTCAGAAATTCCTTTTTGTAACATTTCTTTAGTGACGCCCTCTTCCCCTATTTTATCCAATTTATCTAAAGCCACCGTAAAATCAACTAATTTATCTTTTTCGCCAATAACTTCGGCGAAGCCAGATAAAACTTTACGGTTGTTAATCTTAATGGTGACGTCTTCCAGTCTTAATGCTGAAAACACCGCATCGTATAATTGTACAAACTCGACTTCCTGCCAGAGGCTTTTGCTTCCAACCACATCGGCATCACACTGAAAAAATTCTCTAAAACGCCCTTTTTGTGGTCTATCGGCACGCCAAACCGGTTGAATTTGATAGCGTTTAAACGGAAAATCTATCTCGTTTTGGTGCTGCACCACATATCTAGCAAAAGGTACCGTGAGATCGTAACGCAAAGCTTTCTCGCTAATGGAAGAAGTTATTTTTAAACTGTCTTTAGCTTCATAAGCATCGGTATCTGCTTTCTTCAAAAAGTCCCCCGAATTAAGGATCTTAAAAATAAGTCGGTCTCCTTCTTCCCCGTATTTCCCCATTAATGTATCTGAATTTTCAAAACTTGGCGTTTCAATGGGTTGAAAACCAAACTTTTTAAATTCAGTCTTTATATTTTCAAAAATATAATTTCTTTTAGCAACTTCTGCCGGGTTAAAATCTCGAGTTCCTTTTGGGATAGAAGGTTTCTGTGCCATAAATATTAAAAAATAAATCGCGTTATCAGGATAAAAAAAATTCGCCGCAAGCTTACCCGTTCTGTTCGGGGGAGCCCTTTTGAATNACAAGGACAGGCNTCGCAGTTCCCGATAGCAATCGGGATCAAATCTCACTTAGTGAGTAAAAATACAGGCTGCAAATATCTAAAATTTTACCCGAATCTAAACAAATTTCAGTTTTTAAGTAACATTTCTCAAACAGCAGAGTCTAATATCATAGTACTGAAAAAACTTTTTATGTTTGAACTGTTAAGAGAAAACATTAGCATTGCTTTTAATTCCATTAGGAGTCAACTGCTTAGAACCATATTAACGGTGTTAATTATCGCAATTGGCATCACCGCTTTGGTAGGAATTTTAAGTGCGGTTAGCGCATTAGAAAACACCATAAGTAGTGACTTTGCTTCTATGGGCGCCAATACTTTTAATATTCAGCGGTACGATTTCAGCTCGAAACGCGAAGGAGGCGGGGAGATTGAAAAAATAAATCCGGTAATTAATTACCGGGAAGTTAGGAAGTTTGAGGATAATTATAAATATCCGCAGGCGAAAACCGCGGTTTCCTTTACTGGTACTTCTGGTGCCGAGGTAAAATATAGAAATGAAAAAACCGATCCCGAAGTACGAGTATTAGGCGTAAATGAAAATTTCCTGGAGAACTCCGGCTTAAAGGTTGAAAATGGCCGGGAGTTTAATGTTTTTGATATTCAGAATAACAACAACGTAGTGATTTTGGGAGCAGATTTTGCTAAAGCCGAAGGACTCTTTCAAAATTCTAATCCCCTTGATAAAACCATTAGTATTCGTGGTGCCAAATTTAAAGTAATTGGGATCCTGGAATCTAAAGGTTCTACCTTTGGTAACAATCAGGATTTACGGGTATTAATGCCTATACAATTGGCCAGATCCATATTTACGCAACCAAAAATAAACTATAATCTAAGTGTTAAGGTAGATGACAAAACTTTGTTGGAAGGCGCGCAGGATGAAGCCATAATTACTTTTAGGAATATCAGGAAATTAAATCCTATAGAAGAAAATAATTTTGGATTGGAGCGAAGTGACGACCTTATAAATCGGATTTTTTCCATTACCAGTTACCTTAATTATGCAGCCTGGATAATCTCTATTATTACCATCTTTGGTTCCTCTATCGCGCTTATGAATATTATGTTGGTAAGTGTAACCGAGAGAACCCGAGAAATTGGGGTAAGAAAGGCATTGGGAGCGAAGAGAAAAACCATCGCCACCCAATTTTTTATGGAAACGCTAATTATTGGTCAAATTGGGGGAATTGTAGGAATTATTTTTGGGGTATTGATTGGCCTGGGCGTTTCGGCCGCAGCCGATTTCAATTTCACCACGCCCTGGGTAGCGATAATCTGGGCCACCGCAATTACTATTATCGTAGCTGTTCTCGCCGGAAGTTATCCCGCCGCCAAAGCTGCCAAACAAGATCCTATTGAATCACTTAGGTATGAATAGGGAAAATGTTGTTCAGTTGTCAGTTTTGAGCTCTCGGTTGCCAGTTGAATTCGGCCAGTTCAATGCGTCATTGCAAAGAGAAGAGCGAGGAGATAATCCCTTGCTTGAATTTTGTGGCTTCAGATTGCGGGTGGCCAAACTTTTTTTTGCGGGTTTTGCGAAAGTCTTTGCTAGCTCTGCGTGAAAAGTGCAGTTGTCAGTTTTCAGTTATGAGTTCTCAGTTTAATCAGTTGAGTTATGCCAATTAAATGCCACGGCACATAACCTTATCCCTCTACCATCTTATCAAAAAAGGCATAGAGTTCTCCTTTAGTGATGGTGGCACCTTGTTTTATTAAAGCGAAAATATCTTTATTGCGGTCATCGCTTAAGGCTTTAGAAGAGGTGTAAATATTTACAGACTCATCTAATAAATTGGTTTGCAACCAGCCGTATCCTTTTCGGGTAGTTAAATCTACTCCCTGATGCTCTACTTTTATAGCAATAAGATGGATGGTCGCTTCGGTAAGATGAAAAAGATAAATTTGATTGGCAGAGAAATGTTCCAGGTATTCCACTTTATTTAAAACCCCTTCCCAAACCAAATCGCTAAAGACATCGAGTTCCTGTTCAGCAACTTTCGGTTTATTCTTTTTAATCTCGCCCCACTCTTCAGCAGTTATAGATTGTGAGGCCAGGAAATTAATAAATTCCTGCTGCATTTCTTCAAATTGTTCTTTGGTTAATCTGGAGTATTTCATTTCAGTAAAAATTAATATTTCTGTACCTTTTTTTCAAGATTACAACTCTTCTTTAAAAAAGACGAAATTTAAAGAAGATCCCGATCTTTATCGGGATTAATTCGACTGGCTAATTTTTAAAGAAAACTTCCTTTAAAAATTAGAGTCTCATTATAATAAGAAAAGCCCACTGCTGGAGCGGGCTTTTCTTTAAGATATACTAATAGAATTAAGCTTCGGTTACTACATCAAAATTGTAAGTAGCCACTACCTCGCGATGAAAACGCAAAGTTGCTTCATACTGTCCCAATCTCTTGATGTTTCCTCCGGCAATAGTAATAAATTTCTTCTCGATTTCAACTCCTTCTTTAGCAAGGGCATCGGCAAGATCTCCATTAGTGATAGAGCCAAATAATTTGTCTCCGGCACCGGTTTTAGCTATCATCTTAATCTCTACATCATTAAGTTTCTCAGCCTCTTTCTTGGCTTCATCAATGTGTTTTTGTTCTTTATAAGCTCTTTGTTTCAGGGTTTCGGCCAACATTTTTTTTGCTGAAGGCGTCGCAAGGTTTGCATATCCATGAGGTATAAGATAATTTCTGCCGTATCCGTTTTTCACGTTTACAACATCATCTTTAAAGCCTAATTTATCTACGTCTTGTTTAAGTATCAATTCCATAATTGCCTCTTTTTATTTTAGTAAATCACCAACGTATGGCATTAACGCCAAATGACGTGCTCTTTTTACGGCAACAGCCACTTTTCTTTGATATTTTAAAGAAGTACCTGTTAAGCGGCGGGGCAATAATTTTCCCTGTTCGTTTACAAGACCCATTAAGAAATCTGGATCTTTGTAATCGATATACTTAATTCCAGACCTTTTAAAGCGACAATACTTCTTTCTCTTAGCGGTCTCTATATTTAGCGGAGTTAGATATCTTATCTCTCCGTCTTTTTTTCCTTTTGCTTGTTGTTCAATAGATGTAGCCATAGTTATGCTTTTTCTTGTTGTCTTCTATTTCTTCTTTTTTCAGCCCAGGCGATAGCGTGTTTATCTAACCTAACAGTCAAATAACGCATCATACGCTCATCTCTTCTAAAGGCTAACTCTAACGGCTCAATAACTTCTCCCGGAGCTTTGTACTCCAGCAGGTGATAAAATCCGCTTTTTTTGTGTTGTATTGGGTAAGCCAACTTTCTTAGCCCCCAATTTTCTTTCGATACCATCTCGGCGCCCTTAGAAACAAGAAAATCTTCGTATTTCTTAACTGTCTCCTTTATCTGCTCATCAGATAAAACGGGATTCAAGATGAAAACAGTTTCATAATTGCTCATAAATTATACTTTAAATTAATTTGGCTGCAAAAGTATAGTATTTATTTCTATTCTCAAAGTATAAATATGGGGATAAAACACCCATTTTATGCCACGAAAGTAAACTTTCTCTTGTTAGTATAAGATTTTATGTTTAATATTGTTATGAACTAACCTATTTACTTGTGGAAGAAATTTTACTCAAATGTATTGTTGTGGACGATTCTAGATTGCAACGATTAGCTATAGTAAAGCTGATTAAAGACCACCCAAATCTTAAATTAGTGGCAGAATATAATAATGCTATTGAAACTAAAAACGGGCTTTTAGATACTGAGGCCGATTTGATCTTTCTCGATATTGAAATGCCGGTACTAACAGGTTTTGAACTTCTCGACGATCTTCCCAGTAAACCACAAATTATTTTTGTAACCGGAAAAACGCAATATGCTTTTAAAGCATTCGATTATGATGCGGTAGATTATATCCATAAGCCGGTTACCAAAGAACGCTTTAGCAATGCAGTTAACAAAGCGATTAATCTGTATAAACTTAAGCACCAAATTTCCAGTATTTCCGAAGATGAAGAATATATTTTCGTGAAAAGCAATCTCAAAAATCGAAAGGTATTTTTAAATAAATTGAAATACATACAGGCTTTGGGCGACTATGTGAAATTTGTGACCGAAAAAGAGAATTTTGTAGTCCTGGCAACTATGAAACATTTTGAGGAACAATTGCCAAATGATAAATTTTTAAGAACTCACAAGTCCTACATAGTAAACCTTGACAAAATTGAGCGCTACAGCAGTAAAAATATAGAAATAGATAAACAGCAATTGCCACTTAGCCGTCATAAAAAGTCCAATTTAGTGGAGGCTTTAAGTGCCATACAATAATTTTTTTTTAGCTCTTCCAAAAGAAAGCTCTTCCACTATTTCACTTTAATGATTTCCTTTTTAAGTTCTTGCAGCTGTAACTGGCAAGCAGCCTCATCGTGCTTCATTAATTCCAGATAGTAAGTATTTCTACTGAAAAAAAGTACATTACACTTAATTTTTCCCTAAATCAAGCGCATAAGTTAGGTTCTTGTAGAGATTGAAAAATATTTTTTTTCAATCGAACTTCTAGGAATTAAACTCGCCGAAGGGATTTGAAGAGCCAAGTAATGAATCACATTACTTTCATCATTTTCAGTTCGCCGATATGGTTGCCTCTTATATTAATAAGCTGAAAATCAACTGATTATTATTAAAATAAAGTTTTAAAATTTTCCCATGTTTTCGCTCAAAGCTTTAAAAAAAACTAATTTTAAAGAACTAACCTTAAAATCAAAATTAGATAATGAATTCAAAATTAGAAAAAATGGCCCGGGTGGGTTATGTCGCCAAAGCTGTAGTTTATGCTATTACTGGAATATTAACCTTTATGGCAGCTTTTGGTATGGGCGGTCAAAAAACCGGAAAAATGCAGGCCCTTGAGTTCCTGGAAAAACAGGCTTTTGGAAATATCCTATTAGCACTTATTGGATTAGGCTTGCTATGCTATAGTGCCTGGCGCTTTATCCAATCCCTAAAAGATCCTGAAAATATTGGCGACGATAAAAAGGGAAAAGGAAAACGGGTAGCTTTTTTTATTAGCGCGGTAATTTACCTGGGCTTAGCGGTCCTCACCTTTTTAAAACTCATCAATTCCGGCTCTTCGGGTGGCGGTGGCTCCTCTAGCGGCATACTTACCGGAACCCTGGGAGTAGTAATATTTGGTATAATAGGAATCGGATTGGTTGTAGCCAGTATCGCGCAATTTAAAAAAACTTTTTCTAAAGATTTCCTGCAAGCTTTTGGTTACGATTCCATAACAGACGAGAAGAAACGGAAAACTATTAAAAACACCGGTTATCTTGGGTTGATTGCCCGCGGAGTTATTTTTGGGATATTAGCTTTTATCTTTATTAAAGGAGCTCTGGCTTCTAACACCTCGAATATGAAAGGCACCACCGATGCTTTTTCATTTTTGCAGGATTCAAGTTACGGATCGTGGCTTATGGGAGTTGTAGCCGCAGGACTTGTTTGTTATGCTATTTACGTTTTCATGCTGGCCAGATACCGCAAATTTAAAGCTTGATGCCTTGTTAAATGTCTAATAAGAACGCGTTAAATACTTTTTTTATCAAGTACATTCCGTGTAATTTCGATGTAATAACCGAAAAATAAAAATTATGTTAACAATTATTCTAAATATCCTTTTACCACCTTTAGCTGTATTTATGAAACACGGCTTGGGAGTTACTTTCTTAATAAGTGTATTATTAACTATCTTAGGATGGCTTCCGGGAGTAATTCACGCCTTTATTGTGAATGGCACCCGTTAAAGTTTGAGGATAAAATATTAAAGTCAGTTCAAAAAAATACGACGCAAAGTCGTATCAAACTAAGGGAAGTTATTATAAGTCCTTTCCTGAACTGTTTTTTAAAACTTACTTACAAACCAAAAGTCTTCGACAAGCTCAAACTTACGTGGTAATTCGCCCGTCATATAGAGCTTATCGAAGACTTCTGGTTATTTTGGAGGTAGAAAACTTAATTATCATTTTCTTCTTTTACCACCTTCTTTTGCCATTCCCAGGCACTTTTTAAAGCCTCGTCTAAATGGCGTTTGGTTTTCCAGCCTAATTCCATATTGGCTTTTTCAGTATCGGCATAGGCAGCGGTAATATCACCTTCTCTCCTACCTACAATTTTATAAGGAAGTTTTTCTCCCGTAGATCTTTCAAAAGAATTAATGACTTCTAAAACCGAACTACCTTTCCCCGTTCCCAAATTGAAAATTTCAAAATTAGTTTTTTCCTTATTTTCCCTTAAACGTTCCATGGCCACTACGTGTGCCTGGGCTAAGTCCATAACGTGTATATAATCTCTAACACAAGTTCCGTCTTCGGTGGGATAATCGTCCCCAAAAACCGATAATTCTTTTCTTTTACCAATAGCGGTTTGGGTAATAAAAGGAATCAGGTTTTGTGGAGTACCTATTGGCAATTCCCCTATTTCTGTACTAGGATGTGCTCCAATAGGATTAAAATAACGCAGGGAAATCGCTTTAAAATTCTTACTAATTTTAGCCGTATCGGCAATGATTTCTTCCCCAATTTGTTTTGTGTTTCCGTAAGGAGATTCGGCTTTTTTAACCGGTGCATTTTCGGTGATTGGCAAATGGTCTGCCTGCCCATAAACCGTACAGGAAGAACTAAAAATAAAACTCGCGTTTTCTTTCTGTTGCAATTCCTGAAGTAGATAAATAAGACTGGCCAGGTTATTCTCGTAGTAAAGCAAAGGATTTTCCACGCTTTCTCCTACCGCTTTAGAAGCTGCAAAGTGTATTACACTATCAATATCTGGATACTTTTCAAAAAATTCTTTTACCTGGGATTTTTCTCGAAGATCTATATTTTCAAATACAGGGGTTTTTTGGGTAATTTTAGTAATGCCAGCCAGCACATCTATAGAAGAATTAGATAAATTATCTATAATTATCACTTCGTGACCTTGTTCCTGAAGGGCAACCACGGTGTGCGAACCTATAAAACCGAGTCCGCCCGTTACCAATATTTTAGAGCTCATTATTATAATTTTTAGTAAGCTGCAAATTAATAAAAATGATTCTTCTAGCTGCCTAAATAAAGCACTTTTTGTCTAAGGCATTATTTTTAAGGAAAAGCCTAATCCAAAAAAGGTCAAGTCCACATAAAAACTATCTTTGCAAATTAAATTTGGAATTATGTCACTAGGGAATCAAAAAAAAGCTTTTAAGTATATAAGTATTCTGGAAGGAATTTCTTTTTTACTCTTATTGTTTATCGCCATGCCCTTAAAATACATTTGGGACCTTCCACAAATGGTACAGCAAATTGGAATGGCTCATGGCGTGCTTTTTATCGCCTATGTAATGGGTGCAGTATGGTTGTTTAAACCCTTAAATTGGAAAATGAAAGAATTGTTTCTTATTCTTGCCTGTTCTCTCGTTCCTTTTGGACCATTTTATGTAGAAAAAAAATATTTATAACCTAATGGATACCAGCGCAGAATTTAAAAACCTAACCTGTCTCTTTGAAAATTTCATACTTGAACAAGGGGTGAATCCAGTGCTGGCCACCTACCTTAACATCCTGGTGAATCTTCTTGTTTTAATGCTAATTATTACAGGAATTAATTACCTGATTAAAACCTTTGTGATTGAAGCTTTTAAAAGTTTTAGTAACAAAACAAAAACCACTTTCGATGATTTTCTTATCAAATCGAAGTTCCCTACATACATGGGGCAGGTTTTACCTTTGCTTATTCTCTACTTTACGATTCCCATAATTTTTGCCGAATTTCCGCTAGTCATTAAAGCATTTTACTTCCTTATTGAAATCTATATTATTCTATTGGTAGTATGGACTTTAAGAAGTGTTCTACGTACTACCAAAAGCTATTTAAGAACCCTGGAATCTTTTAAGGATAAACCAGTAGAAAGCTATATGCAGGTAGTGATGATTATCATTTGGCTGTTTGCTTTACTCTTTATCCTGGCTCAAATCACCAGTAGAGATGTGGTAGATTTTATAATTTCCCTGGGGGCTGCTTCGGCTGTTTTACTCCTCATTTTTAAGGATACTATTTTAGGATTTGTTGCTTCTATTCAGGTTAGTGTAAACGATATTGTGAGAATTGGCGATTGGATAACTTTTTCCAAATATGGCGCCGATGGAACCGTTACCGAAATAAGCCTGGCTACGGTACGCGTTCAAAATTTTGATAATACGTTCACTTCTATTCCTACCTATAGCCTTATTTCTGAATCTTTTCAGAATTGGCGTGGCATGCAAGAATCTCCCGGCAGGAGAATTAAACGTGCTGTTTTTATCAAGCAAAATTCAGTGAAATTTATTACTTCTGAAGATTACGAAAAATATAAAAACATCCAATTAATCACTCCATATCTGGAAGATCGCCAGAAGGAAATAGATGAATACAACAAAAGCCATGAGATAGATAAAAAATCTTTTATTAATGGAAGAAACCAGACCAACCTGGGGCTTTTTAGAAAGTATATTGATACTTATTTAAATAATCATTCGGCAGTACATAAAGAAATGTATTGTATTGTAAGGCATTTACAACCTACACAACATGGGATTCCCATAGAAATTTTATGTTTTAGCAGGGATAAACGCTGGGCCAATTTTGAATATATTACCGCCGATATTTTTGATCATATTATCGCCTCCATCCCTTATTTTGATCTTCAGCTTTTTGAAGCCCCTTCTGGTGACGACCTGCAGAAATATATGGCTGAAATCCAGGAATCGAAACTGGATAATGAAACTTAGAATAATATGTCATAACGCAACTGAAAGTAAACTTTAATAATCGCTCTGCATTTTATAAAAGCTTCGTTTTAAGTTAATTCATAGCCAACAAACAGATTTTCAATGTCTGTTTTTAGTCATAAAGTTCAATTAAAGGTAAATCGTCATGCTGAATTTATTTCAGACTTTATCCCGAATTAATTTCGGGAATCTAACGTGATAACTACCTACACTGATTTTAGACCCTGAAACCAGTTCAGGGTGACGTCTAAATAGCAAACTACCTCGGGGCAAGCCCACGAAGTATTAAGTTGTAAAAATAAAAACATTTCGACACAAGCGTCTTAGCATTTCGAATCTCACTTAGTGAGTAAAGTATGATTGATTACGGATATTCGACTTATTATTATGCTCAAAACAATGAGTCGCATTTCAATCTTCTATATTTTAAGTAATCCTTTACCTATTTTCTTAAATAAAACCCAAAGTAGGTAGAAGGGATTACTATCCTCAATATTCTTTCTAAATTTAACTAATGTTGAAGTTATTTTCAGCTTTTAAAAGTGATTGAAAACAGTCGGTTTTATTTCTAAAACCCATAAAATTAGAGAAAATAGAATGCTGGAGCTATCTAAATTAACTCAAGAATCGATTAATCAAATTTTAGCAAATCTGGATGATGAGGGGAAAACAAGCGCATCACTTCCCGGAGGCGGATTGCTTCATATTGAAGAACACCTGCCATACCTTTTAGTTTATCGAAAAAGGGATAATGACGAAGGGACTTCCAGAATAATTTTAAGCGAAGCTTCTTACCTTTT
>JGI1221J11331_1000301_pt1 | contig 16155 bp, 7 predicted proteins | sample LakVidmifraction_4_FD_11331 | JGI IMG/M metagenome (IMG submission 11331) | reverse complement strand
GGGCTCAAGACACTGCCCTATGGCGGGAAGCGGTGGAACAATGAAACCGGACAAGCCGAGGATATGGAGGGCGAGGCCGAGGTAGTTGATTACGGCGGGCGCTTCGTTGTCCTTAAAGAAGTAAACGGTGTCATGGTGCCTTTCTACCAAAGCACCGGAGCCGGGGGAAAGAAGGAAACAAAAGCGGGCAACTGGTATCCGTTTACCGGTATAGGCAAAGACGGCTGGCTGAACAAGTTGGACGGTAAAGAGCTTGCCAGCTACTACGGTAGCCCTTCGCTAAAGCGCGCGGCAGAAGGCCTTGACGCAGAGCTAGGAAATCTCAGTGGCCGTTCAGATATACCCAAAACAGGCACGTCAGGCAAAGGCGCGGAATTTGTAAAGGCAATTAACTCTGCTTTTCCTGGGCAGAAAGCGGCCAGTAATGACGAGTCTAATTCTAGGCCCGATGTAGAAGAAAGCCTTTCAGCGCTGAAATCTGCGGTGGATGCCGAGCAGTCTCCACAGGAGACGGCGGGCACCAGCGAGGCCGAAGTAGCCAAGCGCTGGAATGCCATGACACCCAAGCAGCGGGCTGAAATGCTGGCGCAGCCAGGTAGCCCGATGGCGACCAAAAGCGGAAAGCCAAGCGTCAAGACAGGTCTGGAGTCCAGTTATCCTTGGAGCAAGCAGGATGACAAGACAAAGGACGCTGCTCGAAACCTTCTCTCGGCAGAGTCCGGTCAGCTGCAGGATGTTGAGGCAAGTGCGCCAAAGCCTGATGTAAAAACTACCCCAGCGCCACAATCAAAACCCGATCAAGAAACTGAAAGCATTGAATTGACCCGAGACGAAGGAAAACGGTCGAGGCGCCTTGCCAGCCAAAAAAGAAAGGCACAGGAGCGGGGCGATGGTGAGGCCGTTGATAGTATTGAGGTGCAGCAAGAAGACTTAGCCGCAAAGATTAGCAAAAGGCAGTCAGAATCAAAACCCGATCAAGAAGCCGAGGCACCGAAGGCAGAGCCGACTATTGGCAAGCGAGCTAAAGACGGTTACCTGCGGGTAAACGGAAAGTTTATTACGCCACACCAAGACTACGGGTATGTGGTTCGCGGTGATGCCGGCGGTGTTTTCAAGCCTGACAGATCAATGTACGGCTTTGAAACAGAGCAAGCGGCCGCAGAATTTGCAGCAGGCCTACCGCGTGATTTTTTGGGTGGTGTTTACGACCCAGAAGGCGCAGCGACGAAATCTAATCAGGATGCCGCAAAGGTCAATCAGCTGGATCGCCTGAAGGCTGGCATGAACGCCCTGGCCGACAGAGCCGACAAGGCCGGCGACTTAGAGCTGGCCACAAATCTGCGCACACAGTATTCAACGGCAAAGCCTGTTGATAGTGACATAGTGTTCAGCGATCTTAACGCGACCCGCGTTGACGACATTCTGCGCACTCGTGAGCCAATGGTTGTTAAAGCCGAGCGCAAGGCTGTGGCAGCCAAAGAAAAGTCCAGCGCACCGCCGAAAGCACCAGAGCCCGAAATCGAGGCGAACAAGAGCGACAACCGTTTCGCTGGCAATAAACTGTTCACGTCTGATGCCGTGGAGGCCGCCCGCGCCCGCATAAAATCGAAAATGGGCACATTGAACAGTGGCTTTGACCCTGAAATGGCCGTGGATGGCATGACCATTGCCGGCGCCTACATTGAATCCGGCGTTCGCAAGTTCAGTGACTACGCGGCGCTGATGACGGAGGATTTCGGCAGCAAGATTAAACCTCACCTTCTATCGTTTTGGGAGGGTGCGCGACATTCCCCGGGGCTGGACACCGAAGGCATGACCAGCGCCGAGGATTCCGCGAACGAGTTCAAGGATCTGGTCGCAGAGGGTGCCGAAAGCGCCAGCGAGGCCATTGGCGAAACCGTGAAGAAGCCCAAGAAGCGCACCAAGAAAACCGGCCAGGCACGGGATCGTGTTCTGACGGATGATTGGGGCGTGGATAGCATTGACGGCTACGGCGACGAGTTCCGCGAAACTGGCAACGACACCAAAGACGCATTTCTCAAAGAAGCGTCATTGTATGCGCGGTCAGTGTCCGATGTTCTTGCCGAAAATGGCTTTGAGGTAGCGGAAAAGCGCAAGGGAAAGGGCGTAAACGTCAATCAGAGTGGCATGGCTGGCAGCGGCGATGTGTCTCTGGAAATGACCGACCCCGTTACCGGCACTGGCATTTACATGACGATTGGCGAATCATCCCTCAAGGGCGTGGTGCCGGCAACGCAGAGCGGCATTGCCGTTATGTACCGGGCCAGCCCGGGCAGCGCAATGAGCAGCGGCAATAACAAGTGGGCGCCTACTGACCTGTCAGCGGCAGATCTAGCTGCTATGATTGAGCTTGAGGCTCAGAATGCGTCCAAGCGCACCAATGGAGGCCAAAGTGACCGACAAAATAGACCAGAAGTGGAAGGATCGGATTCTGAAAGAGCACAAGGATCTGACGGCGCCAGCGAACGAGGAGGAACTTCTACACAATCAGGATCTTCACAAGCGGATTCTGTCAGCGTGGCGCCAGGAAAGCCCGGAAATGTGGAAGAAGCTGATGGCAGCGGGACTGACCAACAAGCTAGCGATGGTTCTACAGGAACGAATGTGGACGGAAATGGACAACCTGATGAAGCAGGGGTATCCAGTGACGGACGCAAGGGAGCAGGCCGAAAGAAACAATCTTCTGATGGAGCCGGAAAGCGAGATAGCGGAAAGAATGAGCGAGGAAGCCGAGAGCCAGTAGCGCCGGCACCAAAAAGCCCATCCGCACCAGGCCCGACCAACTTCCATTACGACGACCCGCTTGAAATCGTTGGCGGCGGTCAGGTTGCGCGGTTCAAAAAGAACCAAGCCGCAATCGAGCGCTACAACGACATTCGTGACACTGGCCGACCCATTACGGAAGAAGATCAGCGCGTTCTTGCCGCGTACACCGGCTGGGGCTCGTTCGGTCAAGAGTTATTCCAAGGCACATGGGGCAACGCAAGGCCCAAGGACGGATGGCAGGCGCGCGACCAGTGGTTGCGTGACCAGATGGGGCAGGATGAGTGGGAGGGGATGCAGCAATCCATCATCAACGCCCACTACACAGACCCGCCCACTGTTACGGCCATGTGGGATATGGTTAAGAATATGGGCTTTAAAGGTGGCCGTGTTCTTGAGCCGTCCATGGGTATCGGCAACTTCTTCGGCATGATGCCGGAGGCTCTGAAATCACGCAGTAACCTGGCCGGCATTGAGCTTGACCCCGTAACCGGCGGCATGGCGAAAATGCTGTACCCCGACGCTAACGTGAGTGTCATGGGCTACGAGAAATCGAAAACCCCTGACAACTTCTACGATGTGGTTATTGGTAACTGGCCGTTTGCCAACATTCCGGTACCAGACCGCAAATACCAGAAGCTAAACCCGAATCTGCACGATTACTTTTTCCTGAAAGCGCTCGACCAGACGCGGCCAGGCGGTCTTGTGGTGGGCATTACCTCCCATGGCAGCATGGATAAGAAGGGAAAGGTTATTCGCAACGAGCTGGCCCGCAAGGGTGAGCTGGTAGCTGCGTATCGACTGCCTACCGGTGCCTTCCAAGAATACGCCGGCACCAAAGTCGTGACCGATATTGTCATTTTGCGAAAGCGGGCCGAGCCGCTGGGCATGGTTCCATCCGACACTGGATGGCTTGAGTCGGTACCTTTCAAGACGCCCAGCGGGGATGTAGTGTTCGTCAACGAATACTTTGTCAACAATCCCGATAACGTCATTGGCACCATCGACTTCGGCCATGGCACTACCAGTGGTCGCCCTGGCCTGGTCGTGAATCGCCCGGACAATGTAGCCGAGCGCCTGAACGAAATCGCCAAGAACGTACCGGAAGGCGCCTACCTCAAAGATGACGGCGCGACTCAGATCAGCTACGTGACCAACCACCTTGACGACCGCGAAGGCTCCCTTGTGCGCGACAAGAGCGGTGTTATGGGTGTGGTTCGTGGCGAGTACATTGCCAACGCATCCGACATTCAGAAGTACGCCGTTAAGTCTGAGAAGGTGACGCAGAAGCGCGAGGCAGAGCTGGATAGCCTGATATCCATGCGCCGCGCCTACGGTGAGCTGATTGAGTCAGAGCAGGCCGACAGCGATGGCGATAGCAAGGCAAAGCGCGCCAATCTGAAAAAGCAGTATGACGCATTTGTTAAGGCCAATGGCCCGCTAAACGAGAGCTTTGGCCTCAAATACATGCGCCGTGTTGGCGATCCGTTCTATCCGGCACTGGCTGCGCTTGAGCGTGAGAAGGAAGGCGGTTACGAGCCTTCGGACATTCTGACGCAAAGCACCATGCGTGAGCGGAAGAAGATCGACAGCCCCTCAGTGTCCGAGGCATACGTTGTTGCCCGCAACCATCATATAAACCCGACTCTTGAGCAGATTTCAGAGCTGGCGAAGAAGCCGGAAAAGGCGGTTCGTAAAGAGCTGATCGACAAGGGCGCTATATTTGATCTGCCAAATGGCGACATTGAGGCGGCTGATATTTACCTGTCCGGCAACGTGCGTCAGAAGTTGCGCGAGGCCAAGGCGTCTCTGGAGTCTGGCAACAAGCTCATGCAGCGCAACGTGGAAGCGCTTGAGCTGGTAAAGCCTGCCGACATTCCAAACTTTAACATCGAAGCCCAAATGGGCGCGACCTGGGTAGCCAGGGAGTATTACGAGCAGTTTGTAGGCGAAATGCTGGGGATGAGCGACACCAAGGGCATTGAGGCCACATACCGAGCTGGCCGCTGGAAAATCAAAATGCCCAGCGACTACAACCACCGCCCGGAGGCCAAGACCGGCTCCGGTACAGAAAAGTATGCGTTCAATAAGCTGGTCAACGCGGCAATCAGCAACCAGACCGTCACCATTAAAACAAAAGACAATGATGGCAAGGAGTATGTAAACAAAACCGCTACCGAGGAGGCGAACGGCAAGATTGCCGAGATGCGGACGAAGTTCAGCGAGTGGGTGTGGAGCGAGCCCGAGCGCCGTGACGACCTTGAACGCGAATACAACGAAGTTCGCAACAGCTTCGCGACCCCGACTTTCGACGGCTCATTTATGACCATGGAGGGTATGGCGCTATCCCTGGGCGACGGCCCGTTCGATCTGCGCAAGCACCAGCAGGATGCGATATGGCGAGCCCTTGTTACGCGCAAGTCACTCAACGCGCATGAGGTAGGCACTGGCAAGACGTTCACCATGGCCGGTATCGCCATAGAGTCGCGCCGGTACGGCCTTGCGAAAAAGCCGCTCGTTCTGGCTCACAACGCCAACAGCAAGACCGTGGCCAATGAGATCCAGCAGATGTATCCGGCGGCCAAGATCCTCTACATCGACAACCTGAAAGCCGGTGAAATTGCGATCCGTATGCGGCAGATTGCCAACGACGATTGGGATGCGATCGTAATGCCTCACTCGCTCATCAACGGCATTGGTTTCCGTGAGGAAACTCTGATGCAGATGGCGCAGCAGGACATTGACGAGCTGATGGACGAGGCCTACGAAGCGGCTAAAGAGGATGGCGTCGAAATCACAGAGGCCATGTTTGGCGACGACGAGGACTCAGAGAAAGCCCTTGGCCTACTGCGCTCCCCGACCGCGAAAGAGTTGGTCAAGTCGCGAAAAAAGATCGTCGCCAATATCACCAAGCAGGCTCAAAAATCGAGCAAAGAAGACTCAATTCCGTTTGAGGAATTGGGCATTGATATGGTTCTGGTCGATGAGGTGCATGAGTTCAAGAAGCCGCCTATCGCAACAAAGATGCGCATCAAGGGCATGAACACGCAGTCCTCTGACCGCTCTATCGCGCTGCGCTTCATGCTCAAGTACGTTCGCGGCATGAACAAGGGCGGCAACGTCCACACGTTCTCTGGCACCCCCATTACCAACTCCATGACCGAAGCGTTCCACCAGATGCGCTACATCATGGAAGAAGAAATGCGGGATGCGGGCTTAGATCAATGGGATGGCTGGTTCGGTTCTTTCGCTCAGGAAGAAATGGACATTGAGCTGACCGCTGCCGGCGAGTACGAGTCTGTTACCCGCTTGTCTAAGTTTATTAACACGCCAGAGCTGCGCCGGATGATTGGGCAGTACATGGACGTTGTGTTCTCCGACGATATGCCGGAGATGCAGCCGCGCAAGACGGACTCTGGCAAAACCCTGACAGACCCGACCCTGACCGATATGGAGCGGGCGCAGCTCCTTAATGGGCGCACTGAGGGCGCAAAGGATCGACCCTATAAGCAGGTATTGAACACGAACTCTGACCTTACACCGGATCAGAAGCGGCACTTTGAGACGATCCAAGGTTACGCGAAAAGCTTCCGCGATATGAGCGGCAAGCAGCGTGTAAAGACTATGCGCCGTGGCGATCCCGAATCACCGATTGTGTACGAAGGGCTTGCGGCCAAGGTGAGCTTTGATTCGCGCCTAATGAATGGCGAGGAATTGGCTGGCATGGAGGGCCAGATTCCGGATGACCCCGCCAGTAAAGCGTCGAAGGTTATCGACAACGTGATGGAGATTTACCAGTCAGATGAGCGGGCCACTCAGGTTGTGTTTGCCCAGCTTGGCCTGGGCAAGAGCGCGACAAAGAAGACAACCGATGCCGCCGGCAATAAGCACAAGCGCACATACAAAGTCTTTTCCACTGCCCACGATATGGTTGAGCGGCTTGTGGCAAAGGGTATTCCCCGCGAACAGATTGCCATGGTTACGGGCGGCACCGGAAAGGACAAGCGAGCGGCCATAGCGGAGGCCATGAACAGCTCAGAAATTCGCTTGGTCATTGGCTCCACTCAATCCCTGGGTGTGGGCGTGAACATGCAGAAGAACCTGCGGGCCATTCACCACATGGACGCGCCGTGGATGCCTGGCGACCTTGAGCAGCGCAATGGCCGTGGTCAGCGCCAGGGCAACCAGTGGAACACAGTGCGCGAATATCGGTACCTGACAGACCGGATCGACGGTCGCCGCTGGCAGTTGCTTGTAAAGAAGCAGCAGTTCATCCAAAAGTTTATGAAGTCTGACGACAGTGTGCGAATCATTGAGGCAGATGGCGCCACGGACGACGACAACGATATGCTGGAGTCTTTTGCCGAGGCCGCGGGCGATGCCCGTATTCTTCAGCTGGCCAAGGTTGATAAAAAGATCAACATGGCACAGCGTCGAGAGCGCCAATACAGCCAGGGCATTGCCAATGCCAAGCGGCAGATGCGCTCGCTTCACAACTCCATTGAAGCGGATACCAATCATGTGGCGCGTCATGAGGCAGTCCGGGCGGAACATCGTGTTGCAGCAGCTCTATCTGAAAACGCGGGCAACAGTTTCAGCATGACGCTGGATGGCAAAACCTACCATGAGCGTGGCAAGGCGCAGGACGCACTCAGCGAGTTCATAAGCAAGAATATCCGCATGGGCACCAAGCAGCGGGAGTTTGCCACCTATGGCGACCTGGCGCTGACCATTGGTATGTCGCAGAACGCAGCGGAACCGCAGCTCTACATTAAGTTTGCCGATGGCCTTGAGGATCTTTCCAACAAGCCCACCGTTGCGGCCTTTGAGGCCAGACTGCGCGGCTTTAGCAATCGCCTGGATAGAAGCCGCCAGAGCGCAACGGAAGGCACAGAGTCATTGGCAAGGGCCAAGAAGGTTTCCCGAGAGCCCTTCCAGCAGGCCGACGAGCTGGTGCGGCTGCAAAAGCAGCTTATGGATATTAAGCAAGACCTAGAAAACAACCCTGTTGCGCCTCCCTCGTGGTTACGCACTGGCGCGGCGGCAGAAACAGAGGTTCTGTGGAATGGTGAGACGTTCACTGTTACCGGGCACCGCTGGAATGATGCCGGCTGGTTTGTTTTGGCCGAGGACGGTAGCGGCACAGCGGCCATTCCGTACATGGAGGTGATGGATAAGCAGGGCTTCACGCTCTACGAAGAACGGGAGTTTGTACCACCGAAAGTCGTTGAGAAGAAGGACGAGGAAAAGGAAGGGGGCAGCGAGGCGAGTTTCCGCCGCACCCCCGATATCAAGCAGGGCCAGATGAGCGCACAGGAGGTGCGCAGCGCCACAAATGGAATGATGCGCGGCTGGAATAACCGCCCTGGCGTCACGGTTGCCGATTCAATAAGCGAGCTCCCGAAAGGATTGCGCGAAGCTATCCGGAAGGCCGGCGCTGAAAGCGATATGCGGGCCGTAATCTGGAAGGATGGAATTTACATTCTAGCCCCTCGCATTCCTGACCGGGCGGCGCTTGAGGAAGTCGTGCTTCACGAAGCCATTGGCCATTACGGCCTGCGGAAAATGATGGGTAAGGAGTTGGTGCCATTGCTGACCGAAGTTTATGGCAGTCTCGGAAACTCAGAACAGGCCAACGAATTGAAGAAGACCTACTTTGAGGGCAAGTTTAACGATCGTAACCTGAATCACCGGCTGACCATTGCCGAGGAATTGATTGCGCACCTGGCCGAGACTGGCAAGCACCAGAACCGCAGTCTGTTCAAGCGCATTCTTGCGGCTGTGCGAAACGGTTTACGCCGCCTTGGCTTCACGCTTGAAATCAACGAGCGCGACCTACTGGCGCTGCTGGATGGTGCCCACCGCACCGTCGAGAATGGCGGTGTGTCGCTACCTTCCAGTGCGGATCTTCATTTCCGCCGCGCCTACCACGGCACCGCGCACCGGTTTGACGAGTTCAGCCTTGAGGCTATTGGCAATGGCGAGGGTGTGCAGGCCTTTGGCTGGGGCTTGTACTTTGCCGGCCATAAGAAAGTGGCCGAGTATTACCGTGACCTTGACGGTGAGGGGAACTTGTACCAAGTGGACGTTCCGGACGATGCAGAATTGCTCTACAGGAACGCGCCGTTGAGTGAGCAGACAGAAGCCGTCAAGGAAAAGCTCAACACGCTGATTAAAGAGCGAAACCTGAACTTCGGCACCATGACCAACGAAGATATTGAATCAGCAATCATGTTGGTGGATGCCGATGCGGATACCGATGGCCTTAGCCGGTCTGTACTGATTGAGCTGGCAGAGAATGTCGGGGCCATGGAATACCTTGGCAAAATGAACGACGACCCAACCGGCAATTACATTTACAAAGAGCTTTCGGATCGTCTTGGATCTGACCAGGCCGCGTCGAGGGCGCTGAGCGAGGCGGGCATACCAGGGCTTCGCTACCTTGACGCAACAAGCCGCTACCTGGGAGTCAAAGAGGAAAATCACAATTATGTGATATGGGACGATAAGCGCGTTTCTGTTGAGTCGGTGAACGATGAACTGAATCAGGCCGAGGCTTATTTTAGTAGAACCGGACAGTCCAACACTGACGATGTTCGATTCAGCCTTGCAGGCCCGACACCTTCATCAATTAATAGAGGCGTTGCCAGTGCCGCCGTGGGTAAGAAAATATCTCGACAGCTCAAAGGCAAGCTGGCCGATATTAAACCGTCAGCCCTGGGCGCGCTCCCGCTCATGTATCTGCGCGACTTCGCGCCAAAGAGCATGACGGCGCTTGACCGTTACATGGATGAAAGGCGCTCCATGGATGCCGACCGCAACGAAATGCACAGTCGTTATGATGAGGTTTCCCAGCGCTGGCTCAAGATCCGAATCGGCAACGGCAGCTATGCAGACAAAGCTTTGACGGCTAGCGGCTTACGCCCCAAGAAGGCGAGCGGGCTGGATTCGCTGATGCACGATGCCACCATTATGGCCATTGACCCCAGCAAGGAACGGAAGTCGGACGTCGATAAGGCGCAGTACGCCATGCTGAAAAAGCAGTTTGATGCCCTCGATACGGATGAGCAAAATCTGTTCACCGACGTTCGGAATGCCTACAGCGACCAAATCACCGCCATGGAGGAAACAATACAGGCCAACGTCGAAAAGAGCGTGGCGTTCTCCACTCGCAGGGCACAGCGGGAAATGGAAGCTGAAATAAAGCAGGCCCGCGATGAAATGACCGGCGCCGAGCAGGATCAAGCGATTGAGAAAGCAGAGAAGCGCTACTATGGCCGTGCGAAAGCAGCGAGCGAAGGCAAGACTTCACGGACGCTGGCCCTGCGCAAGAAGTTCGAGCAGCTACGTGTTGATGAGCCATATTTCCCGCTCAAGCGGTTTGGCGACTACTTTGTGTCACTTCGTGACAGCGAAGGTGATCTGAAGTCGTTCAGCATGTTTGAGTCTGCGGCGGATATGGAAGCGGCAGCCGAGCAGCTTCGTAAAAAGTATCCGAACCTGGAAGCAACCGTAGGCCGGAAGTCGAACAAAGAGGAAATGCGGGATGCTATCGACCCAACCTTCATTGCCGATATTCAGGAGCTGATTGGCGATGAGATTGGCGATGAGTCGCTGAATGATGCGATCTATCAGATGTATCTCGAAACTCTGCCGGACTTCTCGATGCGCAAGAGCTTTATCCACCGGAACAAAGTGGATGGCTACAATCAGGATGCGATGAGGGCCTTTGCAAGTTCCATGTTCCATTCGTCGCACCAGATTGCACGACTCAAGCACAAGCTGGAAATGGATGAGCTGGTTGAAATAACCGAGGAACAGGCGCAGGACGCAGAAGATTCGGTAGATGCCATGGCCGTTGCCAACGAGATGCGTCTACGCCATGAATGGGTAATGAATCCGCAGGGCGGGAAAGTTGCGCAGCGTATTACGTCGGCAGCGTTCATTTACCAGCTGGGCGTTACGCCGGCGGCCGCAATCGTGAACACCAGCCAGACCTTTATGATGGGGATTCCCATTTTGGGAAGTCGGTTTAAAAACGAGGCAGGCGCCGGCTCAGAATTGCTGAAAGCGTCCAAGGACTTCATCGTCGGAAAGGGCAGGCTAGCAAACAACCTGAAGGGCGAAGAAAAAGAAGCTCTCAACGAGTTTATTCGCATGGGCCTGATCGACAAGACGCAGGCGCACAACCTGGCTGGTGTTGGTGATACCGGCGTTGAATACAGCGCTGTTCGAGAAAAAGTGATGGGCGGCATCAGCTTCCTGTTTCACCATGCCGAACGCTACAACCGAGAGGTGACCAGTATTGCGGCTTACCGCATGGCTCGTAAATCCGGCATGGATCACAAGGCAGCGGTCAAAGAAGCGGCAGACCTTACTTGGACTGTTCACTTTGACTACAGCAGTGGCAACCGTGCGCGGTACATGCAAAACGATACCGCCAAGGTGCTTCTGGTGTTCCGTCAACACAGCATCAACATGCTGTCACGACTGGTGATAGATGCCCGGGCCATGTTCAAAGGCGAAAGCAAAGAGGTCAAGCAAGAAGCAAGACGCCGCCTGGCCGGCATTTATGGCATGTTTGCGGTCATGGCCGGAATGATGGGTGTACCTGGCGCTCAGGCTATTCTGATGTTGCTAGAGGCGTTGGATTGGGACGACGAAGATCCGTGGACAATGGAGGACAAAATTAAACAGGCCGTTTTCGAGGCGTTGGGCGAGGACGGCGCCAGGATTTTCTTCAATGGTGTGCCGGGAACCGCGCTCGACCTGAACCTGACCAACCGTATCGGGCTGGGGCACTTGTGGTTTTTCTCGCCATACCGCGAGCTGGAAGGGCGGGATAGTTACGTTTACTGGATGGAGCAGTTGCTTGGCGCAGCGCCGGCCATGATTGCCAATACTGTCTCCGGGCTTAGCATTATGGGTGAGGGCCAGATTGCGCGCGGCTTTGAAACCATGCTGCCCAAGGCGGGTAAGGATCTTATGCGGTCAGTGCGCTATTCGAATGAAGGTGTCCAGTCGTTGAACGGCAAATCAGTCGTTGATGAGGTGGAGTCCTGGGGCGTCATTTCTCAGGCGTTGGGCTTCACGCCCGCTCATATAACCGAGCAATACGACAAAAACTCTTCCATCAAGGGCGCCGAGCAGCGCATAAAGCGGGAACGTCGATCCATCTTGAACCGATACGCACTCGCCGTCAGGACTGGCGACGACGAAATGCGGGATCAGTTAAGCGGGAAAATCAATAGCTTCAATCGCCGCTACCCAAGGATAAGAATAACCGGTCAGACCATCCTGCGATCCATGCAAGGGCGAGCCAGAAGTCGTGCCAAGGCAGAGGGGGGCTTGGTGATCGACAATCGCCTAAACTATCTGCGCGACGGGGTAGACCCATCAAGCTAATGGAATACTCCCTGTAGAGTTATGAAGCATTTACGGGAGCCCTCAATCTACGGACATATTTCTTGCGGGAAGTGTGCCCGTGGACAGAGGGTTTTTTATGAAGCACGAGCTAAATCAGACGGTGGTAGATCACCTGTCGCTAAACTTGTCGGGAAAAGTAACCTACGGAAGCGCGCTCGTCGGGTTTTACGGTTACGTGGCAAGCATTGACTGGATAGGTCTTTCAGCGGTGCTTTTCGGTGTTATTGGTCTGTCGGCCAATATTTACTTTTTGATTAAACGCGACAGGCGCGAGAAGCGGGAAAGTGATATTCGCGTCAAAGCAATTTCCGGGCAGAACGAAGAATGATTGTTAGAGGCAGACGCATGGCCGTGTACCTGCTGACGGTCAGCGCAGCCGGCTTTGGCTCATGGGCCGGATATGAAGGGTATACAGAAAAGCCCGTCATCCCCGTGCAAGGCGACGTGCCGACCATCGGCCATGGCAGTACGCGGTATGAGGGCGGGAGCCCCGTGAAAATGGGTGACGCGCCAATCAGCCGGAAAAGGGCAGAGCAGCTGGCCCGAAACCTGATGACCGGTGATGAAAAGCTGTTTCGCAGCTCAATCCCCGGGGTAAAGCTGTACCAAGTTGAATACGATCTTTACGTGGATTTTACCGGTCAGTTTGGCATTGGCAACTGGCGCGGCTCATCTATGCGCCGGAACTTGCTGTCCGGACGCTATGTACAGGCCTGTGAATCGCTACTGATGTGGAGCTATGCCGGCGGCTATGATTGCTCAACCAAAATAAACGGCCAGCCCAACGAACGGTGCTGGGGCGTATGGATACGACAAAAAGACCGGCACGAAAAGTGCCTCAACGCACAAGGTAACTGACATGCCCACAATAGCGATTTACTTGGTACTTGCACTTGTGTACACGGTTGGCACGTTTGGTGGAGGCTACCTTGCCGGCTGGGAATCTATGGTAGCGCAATACTCAGAGCTTGCTGCCAGTGTCCGTGTTAGCAATCGGTTGGCTTCTGACAAGCTGGACGCGCTAACCAGGGATCGTGACAAAAAACAGGCCGACCTCTACCGTATGGTCGCTGAACAGGAGAAGTTAGATGCAGAGGCTCAATCTGAAATTAAGCGTCTTGCTGGTGAGCTTGACGGTCGCCCTGTACGGGTGCGCGTTGTCACCGAATCCGGGGAATGTAGTGCAAGCTCCGAGGGTAGTGGTACCGGAAGTTCCGAAGATCGTACAGGAGACGCCGGCACGGCCTACGGGGTATTACCAGAGAAAAATACTCGACGCCTTAGAGCAGCCCTGACCTCGATAGAGACGCTGAACGCCGCTTATAGATCGTGCCGCTCACGGCTGATTTCGATAGGATTAAAGCTGTAAAAGCTGTATAAAAAGCAATACTTTACTACAGTGTATTCAGGCGCTTACGGTTTATTCCGTTGCCTGATTTTTTATACAGTCACGTTGCTAACCATTTGAATATAGAGAGATTCTGGCGGTGGTTTGGGTCGGTCTTGAAAACCGCCGTACGTTAGTAGCGTACCCGGGGTTCGAATCCCTGGCCCACCGCCATTTTCCCTTATAAAACATAAACTTACGCATCACCCCTCTACTAGCCGCAAGGCTCCAAAAACAGGTTGTATAAAACGGTTTTTATACAGTTGTATAAAATGATTTCCGGAAAGTGCCCTATATAACCTGAATTACTTGGCCGATTTCTGGCGTACAAATGGTGTTATCTGCGTTCGCTTTCTTGATCTAAGATAAGCCTTGGTTGTCCGACTATCATCGTGAAGCAGGTTATCGGTAGCGTTGCCGCCGGCTTCGTCCAGCTCAGTCGCGTGTTTGGCCCGCAAGTCGTGCTCCGTGAAACGCTCCGTCAGCTTTGTTTCCTCAAGCGCCTTACACATACTCGCGCCCCAGCGATTCTGAAACGCTGACTCCTTGAGCGGTTTTCCTGTGCGGTCGCACATAAGGCTCAACCCCTGCTTTATGTTGCAGGTTTTCAGATCCGCAACCGCTTTTCTCAACTCCGGTACCCATCCGATAATTCCGCGCCGTCCGGTTTTACCTGTTTTTACTGCAATGCCATCCTCCCGCAAGGCATTCAGGGGCAGGGCCAGAATGTCACCCTGGCGCAATCCGGTAAGCATCTTGAAGTCCACGTAAGCCTGGATGAACGGGGTAGCCACTAACAGAAACTCGTCCAGCTCCCAATCCTCGATATATCGGTCACGGGCTTTTATCTTGTGCTTCTCGACGCCTTTAACCGGACTGTGCGTAACCACTCCCCACTGCAAAGCCTTCCGGAATATGTGGGAGAGCAGGGCGATTTCATGGTTCGCCTGGGTTTTGGATTGCTGGCCGCGCTTATCGAGGTACAGCTGGCAATGCTGGGTCGTGACCTGCGAAGGGTGCATGTTTTCAAACACCTCCCGCAACTTCTTCAACTCCTTTCTGTTATCTTTCTGCGTTCGCGGCGCCTTCTGCGGTATCACTTCGGCATCGTAGCGGTTGAACAGCTTGGCCATGCCTGTTTCTTTTTGGAGATTGCCCATCAGCTCGGCGTACCTGGCCAGAGCTTCGTGATTCTCAATGCCCAGCCGGTACCACGTTTTTTGCCCCGGTAAGTATACTTTCAAATGGGGTGGCGCCATCAGACGCCAAGCCCCATTTTTCCAGTACACGTACTTGGGCATATCGCTTTTTACGATCCGCTGCCTGACCACTCTATATCTCCCCTTTACGAAGTGATTGCCGGAACTCAATCGTAGCGATTTCCTGGCCAAGCTTATCTCTGTCGCTTTCTGCATCGTGCTGCTTATCAAGCAGCTTTATAAAATCCTTCTTCATAACGCGATTGGCTTTGTCCCTTCGCTCTTGGAGTGCGTCGAGCCGCTTGATAGTCGCCTTTCCGTGCTCTTTAGAGTTGACTATTTCGACTAGCCCTTTGTGGATTGCAACGAACTCCGTGCCAATTTCTTGGTATTCGTCGGATTTCGCCTTTTCCTTTTCTGCAAAGCGTGAAAGCCGCGTGAACTCGTTTCTTAGCGCTCGCAACACAAGCTCGTCACCGGTTTTCATTGTCACTTTCCTTGTCCGGTGCCGGTAAAAGATCCTGACCTTTAGCGTAGTCCAAAACCGTTTGCCCGTTCGGCAGCAAGATCTGACCAAGAAACGCGCCTTCAAACGATAGGATGCCGGTTTCTATGGCCATCACCTGGCCCTTGATCCAATCTCTCAGGATTGAGTAAACCGCGATGTTCGCCTTGTCGTAAGCCTGCCGGTTGTGCTCTTTCAGCGTTTTATGCATCCGGCTTGTGTGAGGGTGCTCTTTTAGCCAGGCTGCGGCGTATCCGGAGAAGCTGGCCTTCACGCTGACCATCTTGGCGCGATACTCGAATTGCACTGTTAGGCTCTGTTCTTCATCGTCCACCATGGAGCCGAACTTGTTGCAGCCAAAGCCGCGTAGCAGCTTTTGGATTTCACCCAGCGCCTTGTCACCGCTGGTGGCGTTCTCGTAGGGTAAGCCCATTTATTTGCCCTCTTGTCCGGCTGTAAAGGGGGAGTTGTCTAAAAGCGCATTCCATGCCGCAACCATATGCTGATAAGTCGCCCCACATTCTTCAAACGGGATCTCGTCCATGGCGCTCATGGCTCCAACTACCATTTTGGGAGTCATTCTTTCGGGCATTAGCCTCCACCCATTCGGCACACTCACCTGCTCATCGGCCTTGGTGGGGGTGGATAGTAGGCTGTTGATCTCAGAAAGCTGTGCCGTGACATACCCGCGATCTCTCGTATTCACAGATAGTGCACATGACTCGAACGTTTCAGATAGCAAGCGCTTGGCCCGCTCAACATCAACCTCGTTCGCGCTGGAAAACTTCCGCTCAATTCTTTCGTATGCTTCTCTGCTATCAGTCATTACTCTGTCCCTTTTGTGTTTTGTGACT
>JGI1221J11331_1000298_pt1 | contig 16206 bp, 13 predicted proteins | sample LakVidmifraction_4_FD_11331 | JGI IMG/M metagenome (IMG submission 11331) | reverse complement strand
AAGAAACGGTTCCATTTACAGCACTCAACGTTTTAATAAACTTGTTGCTTCATGGGACGAATCAGATGTTGCTTTGTGGAATGCTGCTAAGAAAAAGGCTGCTAAAAAATCTGGTGTCATTACACTTGATGAAATAAACCCTTCATGGGACAACGCTTTTGACCAGTTGATTAAACATTATGAGAAACGTTTTACTGTTGCTTCTAAAAACCCATTAAAATCCAAGTTTGTTAACAACGCCGACAAAGACGCAGCATTAATGGTTTTAGATGACACCGCAACACAAGGATACGAAAAACTTAACGGAATTGATACTGCCGGTGCAACCATAGCGGGTGAATGGGTAGGTGGTGTTTTTCCTGCACAACGAGGGATAGTTGACGGTATTGATTCTATTGTTTACTGGACAGGTAAAACTGACCCAGTTCCTTTAGATGCAAACCTTTCACTAAACGCTGTTCTTAAAGAAAATGAAGTCGCATCAACTTTCGGCATTAACCTACTCTCCTACATTGATGACATTTTTGAAAACAATGACGCTTTGAAACCACAAAACATTCAAGTAGGGGCAGACGAATTAGATTCAATACCCGGTGTTGTTTCTGCACGTATCCGTGATATTGAAGACCCACTACCTGCATTACGCGCTTTAGTAGAAAACGGTCAAACAACTGTTCAACAATTATTTCTTTTCATGGCACGAACAGGACTTGACGGTTACTTCGATGACTTTATTAGAACAGAAGGATTCGATGCTGTTAAAGGCGTTAACCGTAAAACCAGAGATGGAATGTGGTTTGGGGACCACCCATCTGTAGAAGCATACAAATGGCCTTCTACCGCTATTAGTAACGCTGAACTTGCTGGTGGTGCCGGTGTTGGTAAAAACGTTGATGAGTTCCTAAACAGCATACCTATCACTGCACAGCGGGTAGGAATAAACAGTATGAGCATTGATGATCTTGCAAAGTTTTCTGGTCAAGCATCAGACTCTGCCACCAACGCAAACAACACTCGTGTAACTGAAGGAATAAACGCTGTTGAAGACTCTCGTGCAGCACAATTAGAACTAGAAAAAGAAATGGTTAGAATTGGTAGTGGTTTTGAAAACCCAGAATCCGCTTTGAAACAAATCTTTCAATACGAAGCAGGTGTCGGTTATAACTCTTCCCGTGGTGTAACTGTTGATCCTAAAGGAATGCGTTCGTTTCTTTTCGGTACAGGCCCAATGTCTCGTTTTCGGGCACGAACACTAGAAGTATTATCAAACGTTATTAGTAAAACGGATAAAGAAAAATTTAAGGGTCTTGTTCGTGGAACTCCAGAATGGAATGAGGCTTTTGATGCACTTGACCCACGTATTCTTGGGCAAATAAGTCAAGTCGTAAACGGAAAATGGAACACTGAAACAATAAAAGCAGTTCTTATTAACAGTATTGAAGGAGGAGGACAAGACGGTTTACTAAAAATTCTTGCCCCTCGTCTTGGAGTAGACGTACAAAAAGGTTCACTTCCTGCTCGTGTACGGGAAGTAGACACTGACGGAATGACAACTCTACAAACGTTTAGAACATCACAAAATAATGTTGCTCGCGCATTAAATAGAATGGAAGCAATACGTCCCGGTTCACGCCAAGTACAGATTGATAAAGCAGATGAAGTTATTGATTCTGTTGTCAGATACGGCGTGTACGCGAAACTTCCTAACGCAATCATTCAAAGGTACATTGGTGAAGTTATTAAAAATGATGGAACTTTTGGTTCCTCCGCAAAAAACGTTGATGTTTTGAAAGACCTTTTTGGGGACATTGGTATCAAGTTTACTAACGCACTTGACAACAGTAGTTTATACAAAAACAATAATGTGAAGGCTACGGCTCGTAAAGAAGAACTAAAAAGTGCCATGTTTGATTCTACACGGCTTTTCCTTGGTGGTAGAACTGGAGAAAAAGTTGATAACTCAAGACGGGTATCTTTCAACGCTGAAGTAAAGTCATTCAGCGACGATGCTGGAAACAAAGTTCCCATGCCACCAATCCAACTTACTTCTGAACTTCTCAACGGGTTTGTTACTCTTCCTAACGTTGACGCATGGGGACAAGTAATCGGACGGGTAGGTAGGGCAGTTTCACGGCTACCAACAAACCAAAAAGTATATGACGTTGCTCGAACTATTTACGACGATTTCTTTAGAACAAGTCTTCTTGTTTTCCGTGTCGCATACGTATTAAGAAACAGCGCAGAAATGCAGATACGAATGTTTCTTAACGGGCACCACTCAGTGTTTAGCGACCCATTTACGTTAACTGGAATGACTATTGGAAAACTAGCAACCAAAGGAACAAACAAAAGTTTTCTCGAAAAATCTTTCGGTCGCTATGACAATACTGTTTTAGGAACCAAATTTGAAGTAGGTAACGATGAGGCTGCCGCTTTTGCTAACCATGTTGAAACATACTTTGCGGTTACGCGGCAATCAAACTCTTTAGCAGACCCCCGCGTGTATCAAGATTCAGTAATGAATGGTTGGCGAAACATTGCTTTTGATTCCGAAAATTTTGCTGCTGGTTGGGCAAACGAACTTATAACTCTCCACAGGTCGGCTCTCGCCCGTGTTACTGTCGGCGGATTTCCGGGGGCTAAAACAACAAGTGCGGTAGAACACCAAGATAGTGCTGTTAGATGGTTTCTTAGCAATGATCGTATTGCTGTTGAAACTCGTGAACGTCTTATTGCTTACGACGAAACGTATAAACAAATTTTTGATTCACCCGGTTTAACTCAAGATTTTATTTTTGATTCCCCAAATAGTGTTTACAACAGAGTCAAAATGTTTACAGCAAACGATCCTGTTTTAGAAGATTTTATTCGTACCGGCAAATGGATGGGCAACGACCTAGATTTTTCCCTTAACAGTATTCCCCAATTAAAAGACAGAATTAAAACACTTCAAGGTGCCTTAAAAACACGGTTCTACAATGACCCTGAAAAGAAAGAAATGATTTCATCATGGATGGAGCAGGCTAACGTTCGTGTTCCTTGGGCAAAACTAGAAATGGGTAACAAAAGACCTATCGGTTCTGCTTTTGATGCGTTTTTTAGGGTGGCTAACAAAATTGAGCGCCTTGGCACTGTCGGACCTGAATTCAAATTAGCGTACTGGGATCGTATCGCTGAACTTGCTACTGGCCTTGACGGTGCAGAAGTTGATCGGGCGTTAAGGGCAGCGCAAACAACTCTTGGTTCTCTAAACCGTATGCTTCCAGATGGTAAAGTTGTCAACATTGGTACTAACCATCCTGCTTGGGCTGCTTTGAATAAAGCAAAAAGCGAAGGACAAGACGGGTTACTAAAACTAGATGAGATACATAGTCTTGCTATGGATTTTGCTGCTAAAGAAGTACAAGGATTGTTTTATGATGCAGCAAATAGAAACAATTTTTGGGCAGCGACACGACTCATTTGGCCTTTTGGTCAAGCATGGGGAAACACTGCTGTTCAATGGACAAAACTTGGTTCCCGTAACCCCATCCAAATTTATAAAGCCCAGAAAGTTTTTAACGGTTTAGAACAAGAAGGTTCTCAAGCCGTGTACGATTCACCTTTTACTTCATGGATGTATAACGATTACGCTCCCGGTAATGCACCGTGGGATGCTGACCCTAATGGTGGTTTCTTTTACCAAAACTCGTTTGGGGATAGTGTTTTCGGTTTGCCTCTTGGAGGTAAAATTTTTAACAGTGGAACAAACTTTTTGAACAAACTTAACGGTATTAATGTTGGTGCCCCCACAACAGAGTTAGAGGCTGGCGTTAAGTCTTTGAACCTTGCTGTTGGTCAAGAAAGTATTTGGCCGGGTTCTTCGGTGATAGCGAACATGGCTGTTGATGCTGGTCTACCAGACAGTGCGTTGAAACAAAACATTAGAAATATTATTGATCCTTTTGGTTCTCGTGACATTACTCAATCTATTTTTGCGGCTTGGGCTAGTAAAATGATTGCTGGTGTCGGTGCATTCCCTGTTGTTGGTGGGGTAGCGTCAAACTTTATTGCTCCTTTTGCTCCTGCTAACAAAAACAGAAACGTTGTTGATGCTCAAGCAATACTTGTTAATAGTGGGGATTACGATTTAACGGATGCTTTTGATATAGAACAACTAAAATCTGACACACAATCTTTAGCAGCAACGTTCACCCTTTTGGGTGGGCTTGCCCAAAACATATCCCCGGCTACTCCAACAACACAATTTGGGGTGACACTAAGTGAGGATGAGTTTCAAGGAAACAAGGAAAAAGTAGGTATGACGTACTCGTTCATGTTTTTCAGTAACATTTATCAACTGTATTTGGCTGAATCCGTCGGTGACACGTTAGAGGCTAAATCACAGATGCTTGCCGACTACGGCCCAGCAGCGTTGTTTGCTGTGACAGGTGAAAGAAAAGGTTTCTCCCAATACCCTTCTTCTCAAGCAATGCAATGGTATTTTGATAGTGATGAAAACAAAAGAGTTGCTGCTGCTTACGCTGACGAGTTCTCCCTTTTCTTCCCTAAAGGTGACCCGACCGATGTTACTTCTCGCCTATTTTTGGATAAAATTGCTCGTAACGAACGACCATTCAAAAACGTTACGGAAGTGACAGAAGAAAACGTAATGTTTGCTTTGCGTGTCCAACGCCAACGTGTAGATTTTATGGAGGCTAATGACCTTATTTCTTCAGATCAGGCTGACGCTAAAAGAAATGAATTAGAAGAATCCTATAAGGGAACTAAAGCCGGGATGCAATTTAACTCAAATGATGCAACTGATCGTGTCGAAAAAATTGCTGATGCCGCTGAAAACTCCCCCTCGCTACAAGCAACTGAAGCGGGTAAGGCTTTCAATTTGGCTATGCAATACCGAGAGAGTGCTTTAACTGAGGCAAGAAGGGCTTCTGGTGATTCCAGTAAGACCCTTGGTGGGTCAGATTCAGCCCCTATTCGTGTCGCATACCAGAACGACTTAGATGCTTTACTTATAGAGTATCCTGATTTTAAGTTGTTGCATCGAACGTTATTTGAGGAGTTTGAGGGATAATGGCTGTTTTTTCGTTTAGAGGCAACGAAGCAATTCCTATGTCTGATTCCATTATGAGACAAAGGGCTATGGCTAATTCCGGTGCCGCTAGGGTTGTTTTGTCTCCTCAATGGAATCCTCCACCTGATCCTTTTAAGTCTTACGCCGATCAGTTACGTAGAGATGAGGCTCGCGCTCAGGCTATCGCACAAGCACAAGCACAGGCTCTTGCACAAGCAGAACGTAACAATCCTTTAACTCTTTTTGGTGCCCCTCTTGCTGGTCCGGGTGGTCAAGCAGTTAGTAATTTTGTTAAGGGTCCTTTAAGTGACACTGTTGAAGGTGTAAGTAATTTTCTTACTCAAGATGCTCCTAATTTTCCTATTTCTACTGATGCAACGGGAAAACCAATAAAATTTCCTGAACCTCTTGGTTCTGGTGTTTCTCCTAATAGAGGTATAGATCGTAGAGGCTATACTCAACGTACTGTCATGGATGCCAATGGAAACATTGCAGGTTACCAATATGTAAAAATAGACGATCCTGTTGGTACTAAAACCCGTACTGATTCTCAAAGTAGTTCTTCTACTATTGACATGTCTTCTAACGGATCTGGTAATAACAATAATTTTTCAATGACCACTGATAATTTAGCAAGACAAAATGGTGAAGATGTAGGGAGTATTTATTCCGACAACGCAAATACGTTGTCTGCTCTTGTTACTGACCCTAATCAAAACAAAAAAGATTTAAGAAAAATTCAAGAACAAGTGTGGGGAAAACCAACAACAACAATTCAACCTAACGGTGACGAAATTATTACTTATGATAATGATCGTCTTATTTTTCATGGTTTTGACGAAAACGCGCAGTTAGCCGGACATATTCCTAGTCGTAATCCTAACCCTATTGATCCTAACGCTACCGATGCCGAAAAAATTGCCTTTGCCAAAAAATTTAAGAACATTTATGTTCCACCTAGATACANGTTAGGTCAGGAATATTTAGATCTTTCAATAATGAATANAGGCGAAAAAATTGCTTTNCAAAAAAACCTGAGAAGGGCAGGTTACTACCCTAAAGGTTTTCAAATTCTTCCGGGTGAGATTACTAATGAAGAAATTGGTTTTCTCCAAGCCGCTATGGGTGAAGCAAACATGGGAGGTGTTAAATTAGAAGGTCTGTACGACATGCGTGAAGGTATGCGTAAACAGGCTATTGCTGCTGAAAGAGCAGCCGGTAGCGGTGGTGGTGGTGGTGGCACTACTCGTAGTGTTGATATTCGTTTTGATACAACAACGATGGCTGCGGGTCGTGTTCTTCTGAACCGTATTTTGACAGATGCCCTTGGCCGTTCCCCTTCGGAAAGTGAACTGTCCCAATTTATGGCTATGTTAAATGAGGCTGAATCTAAGTCTCCAACTAAAACAATCACTGAGTACGTTAACTCTGGTGACACTCGTCGCTCTACTACTCGCACGACACCTAGCGGTCTTGATCCTGAGGCTATGGCGGAAGATTTTGCTGCCGGTATTGATGGTGGTGCCCCTATGACGGCTAATAAAGAAACCGATTATTTGATGGGTTATTTGAATAGTTTGGGGGCAAACGCATGAGTAAAGATAATCCTAAAAATATTGATTACAACAAAGATGGTGTAAGTGATGGTTACGATGATGTTCTTGCTGTTCAAGATAAAAACAAGGATGGGACTGTAACCGATAAAGAAAAAACTGCTTACCGTAAAAGTCAGGGTTCTGTAACAACAAAAATGAAGTTTGACAAAGAGGGTAATCCTATTAGTCAAACAACTACTCCTGCTACTCCTCCTCCTGAACCTTCCATGACTGTTGAGGGTTACGGTTTTAATGAGCAGTTCCTTAAAGATAACCCTGATGTTAGGGATGTTATTAAAGATGCAATCGAATACGATTGGCCTCAAGTTGTTTTGAACCGTGTTATTGAAGCGAAAACTAAGTTTGGTAAACGAACAACTGATGCCCAATCATCTTTTGATATTAATATTGTTGGTATTAAAAACGAGGATTTGTTGAAACAAGTTTCTAACCGTACCGCTGCGTTAAAGCAACAAGTGTTGTTTTCTGGGGTAAAAATTAGTGACGAAGAAATTGCTAGGTTTGCTCGTGAGTCTGTTCGATCTGGTTTATCGGATGCGGATTCTCTTGCTTTTATTAGTGAGGGTTACAAAACTTCTTCTGCTGTTAAGGGAAAAGTTCAAGATGTTACTGGTACTGCTTTTGGTATTCAGGATCAGTTAAAAACTTTGGCTAACAGTTACGGTGTCCGGGTGACGGATGATTTGTTGCGTCAAAAAACTGGTGAAGCACTTGGTCAAGGTGAGCGTTGGCGTGAATGGGTTGCTGGTCAGGAAGATTTTTTTAAGCAGCAAGCAAAAGTTCTTTACCCTAAAGCAGCGCAAATGTTAGACACAATGAGTTTGAAACAAATTTCTGAACCGTATTTTGCTGATGCTGCTGACGTATTGGGTTTGAGTTCAGCCCAAATAGATTTACTTGACCCTAAGTGGACTGGGTTTTTGAATGGTGCTAATGGTGTGTTGTCTCGTGATGAGTGGGATCGTGTACTAAAAACTGATGTAAGGTTTGGTTTTGATAAAAGCACGAAGGCTCGTCAAGAGTATGCTTCTTTAAGTGATGAACTTCTTTCGGCATTTGGGATGGCATAATGGCTAAATTGACAGCATTACAACGCGCTCAACAGAATGAGCGTTTAGCGAATGAGGCTTTAGCGCAAGGAAATATTTCTGCTGCTCAAGCGTATCAGGCAAACATTTCTCAACAATTACTTCAACCGGGTAAACAACCGGGTGTTTTTAATGCAGGTAACAGGGTAAGCACTGCTGTTAATGCTGCTGTTCGTGCTGCGGATCAAGTAGGAAACTTTGTACCAGAACTAACACCTGAGCCTGTTACTACTCCCACTACTCCTACTCCTACTCGTGTTGAAACTACCTTTGTCCCGGAAGAAGCATTTTCTGCCCTTCAAATGATTGAAAACGTTATGCGATCCGCTTTGGGTGTTGAGGGTTTAGGTACGTGGGCTGTTGGTTTGTGGAATCGTGGTGCTACGGCCAAAGAAATTGTTCAAGCATTGAGGTATGGGACGGATACTTCCGCTGAGGGTGCTGCTGCTAGGGCTAGATATTTGTCTGCTTTCCCTAGCATGGACACGTTTATTAAGGACGGAATTTTTGCTGGTGAGGACCCGGAACTTCAATATATTCAGTACCGTAATACGTTAAATGAGTCGGCTCAACGTTTTGGTATTGGTTCACAGTTGATTACGGCAGATAAAATTGTGAGTTATTTGACGAATAGGGTTTCTGCTGCGGAATTAACAAACAGGATGATGGAGGCTGCTGCTGCTGTTTCCACTACCCCAATGGAAACTATGTCTATTTTGCAGGAGTATTACGGTGTTCAAAATGGGGATTTGATTTCTTTTTATCTTGATCCTGAAACTACTGAGGCTGAGTTGAAGAAAAGGTACACTTCGGCTCGTATTGGTACTGAGGCTGCTCGCCAAAACTTTGGTATTAATGTGGGTATGGCTGAAAATCTTGTCTCTCGTGGGGTTACTCTGGCTGATGCTAATACTGGGTTTGGTCAGGCTTCTGCACAGCGAGGATTTATGACGGGTCGTGGTGAGACTATTTCTCGCAACAATCTTGTTGAGGCGCAGTTTGGTCAGGAAGACGCTGCTAATCAGGTAAAACGTATCGCTGGTTCTCGTAGGGCACAGTTTGAGCAGGGAGGCGGTTTCACCACGACACAACAAGGTGTTGGTGGACTTAGTTCCGCTTCTGTCTCTTAGTATGCTATTGTTTATTTAGAGCAAGATTTGGCCCCCTGAAAAGGGGTGCGCTAAACGCTCTCGCATAGCCGGACACAGTTTGACCTGTGTGTCTGAGTATTTAATGGTCATGTAGCAAGTTAATCAACCACGCTCCGAATCCATACTCCCGTGGTATTCGTGTATGCACAATGAAGGGAAGATAATGTCCGAGAACTATGAAGATGACGATTTCGATTCCAATGAGGAAGACAACAGCATCCCTAACTTACGTAAGGCTGCTAGTAGGTCTAAGAAATTGGAGGCTGAGAATCAAGCGTTAAAACGTCAGATTGCTTTTAGTAAGGCTGGTATTTCACTTGATGATCCAAAAATGAAGTATTTCATTAAGGGTTATGAGGGTGATATGGAGTCGGACAATATTAAGGCAGCAGCGATTGAGGCTGGGTTTTTAGTTCAGAGAGAGCCTGTCACGGATACCCGTTCACATAGTGAGGGTCAGCAGAGAGTCATGGCAGCGTCAGCCGGTGCTATACCGGAAGATGTTACTGAGGAAGCGGCTCTTTCCCGTATGGAGGCTGCAATGGAAGAAGGCGGCATGGAAGCGTTTTTGGATGTTGTCCAGCAGTACGGCATACCAACCAGTATTGAACAATAACTAGCAAAGGAATAATAAAATGCCAGCAGGTACAGGTACACCCGGCGCAAACCAGAACGGCCCATTGTCGTCACCGGCTTATTCACCCGGTGAGATTGTTACGGCTGCGGGTCCGTTATCCATTAACGCTCCGGCTCCGATTGTAGATATTACTCTTGGTAGCCAGTTTGTTACTAAGGCTTATGACCTTGCGGTTTATAAGTCACTTCGACCTGAACTGATTTTTGATCAGTTTGCTACGGTTCGTGCTTCTAACACGACTCACCGTGGTGGTTCAGTTCGTTTCTCTTTTGTGGATGATATTGCTGAACAAATCACTCCACTGTTAGAAAACATTGACGTTGATAGTGTCGCGTTTTCTAGCAAGGCTCTTACCGTTTCCATGCGTGAGTATGGTACTGCGGTAACGAACACTGCTCTTATTCGTGGAACTTCCATGATCGCTATGGACCCTCTTATTGCTGAGCGTGTTGGTTACAACGCTGGTTTGTCTACGGACACTCTGGCTCGTGTGGCCCTTGATGCTACTTCCGTTACCTACGATGATGGTTCAACTTCAGACGTTGAATCCATTGGTGGAGGTACAGGTAACTTCCTTACAGGATCGTTGCTTCGTGATGGTGTAGCAATGATGCAGTCAAACAATGTTCGCCCATTTATGGGTGGTTCATATGTTGCTGTTATTTCACCGTTTCAGGCTCAACAGTTGAAGTCTGAGTCCACTGATACTGGTTGGCGTTATGTTACTTCTCGTAATGAGGGTGACAACGGTAACAGTATTTATCGTGGTGAGATCGGTGAGTATGAAGGTGTCCGTATTATTGTAAACAACCATTTGAGTAACCTTGGTGAAGGATATTTGATGGGTGCTGAGGCTCTCGCTAAAGCGTTCTCTACGGCTCCCGGTTTTGGTCCTAACCCTAAGACTGTGGTTGCTCCTGTTGTTGACAAGTTGCGTCGTTTCGCTTCTGTTGGCTGGTACAGCCTTGTTGGTTACTCAGTGTTTCGGACGACAGCATTGATTCATTTGTCCACTGATGCTGGCTTAAAACCGTAAGTTGACTGGCTGGCTTCTTACGGTGCGCGTGAGGGGCCAGTCTTTACTTATAAACAAAAGGAGAAACATCATGGCAACTCCTGCGTGGCAGCGGAAAGCGGGTAAAAACCCTAAAGGGGGTTTGAACGCTAAAGGTCGCGCTTCTTACAACAAGTCTACTGGCGGTAATTTGAAACCTCCTGTTAAGAAGGCTGCTGCTAAGAAGTCGGCTAAGTCTGCTGCTCGTAGGAAATCGTTTTGTGCCCGGATGACGGGTATGAAGAAAAAAAATACTTCGTTGAAGACAGCGAAGAATCCGAATAGTCGTATCAATAAATCATTGAAAGCGTGGGATTGCTAATGCCTATGGTTAATGGAAAAAAGTTTGCTTACACTAATAAAGGTAAGGCTGCTGCTAAGGCTGCTAAGGATGTTAAGAAAAAAGTTGTTAAAAAAACTGTGATGCGTAAGAAGTAATGCCAGCGAAGAAACCTTTTTGGGAGACAAAGAATCCTAGAAAGAAGTCCACTCCTTTGACAGCGAAACAGAAGTCTGCTGCTAAAGCGAGGGCTAAGAAGGCTGGTAGGCCGTATCCTAATCTTGTGGATAATGCTGCTGTTAAAAGGATGAAAAAATGATTCAAGTTCAGTTGCTTGGTAGGGGCACGTATGGTCCCAGTGTTCCTACCGGGCCTGACGTTTCACCGTTGTGGCTGTTTTTTCGTTCTCCTCCCGCCCAAAATAGTGTGATTGTCTACACGGATGGGCATGTTGTTGAGCAGCAAACGTTTGATAATGACGATATTCAGGCTGATAATGTTCAAGTGTTTATTCTTGGTGGTACTGATTACCGGACTGATGTTGGTTCTTTTGAATATACGTCTTTGACTGATGCTGGTTACACGTGGCGAAATGTTTATACTGGTAACGTTTATTCTGAAGAGTACGACACGGATTACAACTAGGAGCGATTGTGGCTGATTTGACGCTTCCAACACCTAATAAGACTCCGGGTGATGGTGCCCCTGCTGGGGACATTAATCTTGTTGTTGAGGCTATTAACACGCTTAATTCTGCTGTTGAGGGTTTACCTGCTGGGCCTATCGGTCCTGCGGGTCCTGCGGGTCCTACGGGTCCAACGGGTGGTTCGGGTGGTACGGGTCCTACGGGCGCTCAGGGTCCTACTGGTGGCGATGGTCCTACGGGTCCTGCTGGTGTTCAGGGTCCTATTGGTGATACGGGTCCTGAGGGTCCTCAGGGTGATTCGATTAACGTTAAGGGAACTAAAGCAACGGTTGGGGCTTTGCCTTCGATTGGTAACTATCCGGGTGATGCTTGGGTTGTTGAGGCTGACGGTGACTTGTATGTGTGGAATGGTGGCTCTTGGATTAATGTGGGTACTTTTCAAGGACCTCAAGGCCCTCAGGGTATTCAGGGTATTCAGGGTATTCAGGGGGTTGTTGGTAACACGGGTCCTACGGGTCCAACGGGACCGACTGGTCCTCAAGGCCCTATCGGTTTAACGGGTCCTCAAGGTCCTCAAGGTATTAAGGGTGATACTGGGGATCAAGGTATCCAAGGTATCCAAGGAATTCAGGGAATAACAGGTGATACTGGGGCGACTGGTGCTACTGGGGCGACTGGTCCACAGGGTAATCCGACTACTGTTAATGGCCTTACTGGTGCTTCGATAACTCTTACTGCTGCTGATGTTGGGGCTGCTCCTTCTAGTGGTATTGCTCAGAGTGCTGTAACTAATCTTGTTTCTGACCTTTCCGGTAAAGCCAACAGTTCGGATGTTGTCGCTAAGACTGTGTTTACTACTAAGGGTGATCTTTTGTCTGCTAGTGCAGCGAGTACCCCTGTTCGTGTGGGTGTTGGAACTAACGGGTTTGTTCTTACTGCTGATACCGCTGAAGCCACTGGTTTGAAGTGGGCGCTTGCTGCTGCTGGCGCTACTGGTGGTGGGTCAGATCAAGTGTTTTACAACAACGATCAAAACGTCACAGTTAACTATTCGATTCCTTCAGGAAAAAACTCTATGACCTCTGGACCCGTAACGGTTAATGCTGGCGTGACGGTAACTATTCCTTCTGGTTCTGTTTGGAGCGTGGTGTAAGTGGGTACTGTCGCTGATCTTGTTGCTGATGTTCGTAGGCGCGTGTACGGGTCTATGACGGAGAACGTTAACTTGTTTCAAGCGTCAGCGGTAGCGGGTGAAACTTCTTTGCAACTTGAGTTGGGTGTTGATGGTATTCAGCGGGGAATGTTGTTGTCCAGCGGGTTGAACGTGTGGTTTGTTAAAGGTATTTATGCTCCCGATAATACTGTGTTTGTTATTCCCGGTTACGACAATTCACCTAAGAACCCTGTTGTTGTCGGTGACATGTTGTATGTGCGTCCTCGTATGACTGATTGGTTTGCGTTTAACGCTATTAACGACGAGTTGCGTTCCTTGTCTTCACCTGAGAATGGTTTGTACCGTATTGGTACGTGGGTGGCTCAAGTTGATTCAACATATCAAACCTACGTTGTTCCTGTTGATGTAACAAACATGGTTAATTTGTTACGTGTCCGTTGGCGTTATCCGGGTACAACGGATGTGTGGGTTGACGTTCAGCCAAGGTTTTTCAAATGGGTTTACAGTAATGAACAAAACGTTATTCGTATTCTTATTGGTATCCCTTCCGGTACAGATGTTGAGTTTACGTATAGGGGTTCGTTTACGTTGGCTACTAGCCTGTCGGATGATCCTGTGGCGGATTGTGGTTTAACGGAAACTATGCTTGATATTCCACCTCTTGGTGCTGCCTCTAATCTTCTTCGCACTACTGAGTCTCGTCGTACACAGATTAGTTCTCAGGGTGATACTCGTCGCCCTGATGAGGTTCCTGTATCTAGTAATAGTTCTATCGCATCCCAACTTGACCGTCAGTATCGTGATCGTGTCCAAGAAGAAATGATTAGGCTTGTAAATCGCATCCCTATATATAGAGGCACTTGATGGCTACTGGTATTACACGGGAGTTCGATGAACCGTTCTATGGTGGTGAAGGTGGTAGCAGTTCAACGCTAGTACCAAATATTGGTGGTTCGCTAGTCGCTATTAACGGACGTATCTACCCTATTGACAATACGGGTAACCGTTTCTCTCAAGTGGGTATTGATGTTTTGCAGCAAAGAAACACTACCGATAACCGTGATGTTTTGTTGCTCCCCCAGAATGTGTGGAGGACACAAATTTATTCGTGGAATAGCGGGGCTGGACAGTCCAACATGGATCGTGACACTTCTATAACGTCACGGTATCAGGATTCTTTCGGTATTGATCCGTGGACTGAATGGGAATTAAACCTTCTCCCTGAAACGTTACGGATGCAGGAAATAACGGGACCAACTTTCCTTACGTTGCATGGCGGGTATCTTGTTGTGATTAACGATAACGATACTTACTGGTGGAGTGACTTCGGAACATTGACTGCTACTGTAACTGTTGGAGCGTCCCCTATTGTTGCTATCGCTGACAGGGGTGATGTCGTTACTATGCTGAATAGTGTGGGGGAAATCTATACTCTTGACAGTCCTGTTGGTGTCCCTGTGCTTCAGTACACTAACGCTGACGCTTACATGGTTGCGTTTGAGAAAGACTATTTGATTGTTGCTGTCAATAACCAGTTGTTTAACATTACGGCTTACGCAACACCTGTCCTTATTTACACTCACCCTGAACCAACGTTCCGGTGGAGTTCGGCTTCTAGTGGTCCTCAAAGTATTTATGTCGCTGGGGGTGTCGGTGATCGTTACGTTATTCACCGGGTTGGTATTAAAGATGACGGTACAGGGTTACGTCCCGCTATTGTTGCTGCTGAACTTCCCGATGGGGAAATTGTTTACAAGATAGGGTCGTATCTTGGTTTTGTTTTTATTGGCACAAACAAGGGTGTGCGTATGGCGCAACCTGACAACAACGGTGATCTTACTCTTGGTTCTATTATTCCTACTACTGAACCTGTGAGATGTTTCGAGGGTCAGGACAGGTTCATGTGGTATGGGGTGAGCAGGATGGCTGCTGACTATTCTGAAATAACTTCTGATCCAGCGAACGTTTTTCCTTTAACTGCTGTTCCCGGTATTGGTCGAATGGATTTATCTAAGTTCACTACGGGTTTGTTGGCTCCTGCTTACGCGAACGATATTGCTGCGTGGGGTGAACCGGCAGCGAATGTTACTTCGATTGCTACTTTTATGGATAAGAGAGTGTTTGTTGTTGANGGTGCCGGGGTTTTTTTTGAGGGTGTGGATAAAGTTTTGGGTGGCTGGATGACTCAGGGCGCGATGTCGTTTAGTGTGGAGGATTTGAAGGCAGCCTTGTATATGCAAGCGAACTGGGTTCCTTCCTGCGATGGCAGGCTGTATATTGATTTGGCTTTCGATTCGAGTGGTTACGCTCGTTACGCTGATCTTGCTGTTGCTAATAGTGTGAGGAGCAGCAACATTAACTTGAATGGGACAAAGTTTTCTCGCGTAAACATGCGACTCGTTATGACTCGCTGTGCTGCTGATAACAGTATAGGCCCTGTCCCTACCCGCTGGGAGATCAGGGCTTTCGCTGTTAAGGGTAGGGCTTCACGCTGGAATGTTCCCGTTATTATTGCTGACGACGTAGATATTAACGGGATTATGCAGTCCCGTAACCCTGTGGATGACAAAAATAGTCTTCTTGGGTTGATTCAGAATGGAACAGTTTTTCAATATCAAGAGTCAGGGCAGGCGTATCAAGTGTTGGCTAGGGATTTCCAGTGGCTCCCTGAGCGTCTTTCTACCACTGGTAACGGATGGCAGGGTACTATGCTGATGGTGTTAGAGGAGGTAGTGTAATGAGAAGGCAATACGCTGGTGGTGCTAAGCCCACTACTTTATCGGCCCCTTTGGGGGGTTCAACGGCTGATTTGATTATTAGCGGGACTGATTTTAGTAACTACCCTACGGGTGATGTTGGCCCTTTCTTTATTGTTATTGATCGCGGTTTTGTTGCTGAAGAAAAAATCTTGTGCCTTTCCCGGTCAGGGAACACTATTACGGTGTTTAACACGGGTCTTGATAATGGTCGCGGTGCTGACGGAACTACTGTTCTTGCTCATTCTACTGGTGCCACTGTGGAACACATTTATTCGGCTACTGACGCTGACGAAGCAAACCTTCACGTCAACACTCCCCCATCACACATCACAGTCGCTACTTCCGCTACACGCCCAGCATCCCCGGTAGCGAATCAAACCATTCTTCAAACCGATACTTCTACTTTGTTGTCTTTTATTGGTGGGGCTTGGGTTGAAATATCTGGTACTGGCGCTTCTGGCGCTGGGGTAGATAAAGTGTTTTGGGAGAATGATTTAACAATAACAACGAGTTATACGCTCACTACTGGCAAAAATGCTGGTACTTTTGGTCCTGTCACTATTAATAGTGGTGTCACGGTTACGGTCCCTAGCGGGTCAGTTTGGAGTATTGTATGAGCGCGATCAGGTTGCGTGGAGCAACGAGTGGCACAACGGATGTGGTTGCTGCTGCTATTGCTGGTGATGGTGTGATGACGTTGCCTACTGGGACGGGGACGTTGGCTACT
>JGI1221J11331_1000297_pt1 | contig 16263 bp, 11 predicted proteins | sample LakVidmifraction_4_FD_11331 | JGI IMG/M metagenome (IMG submission 11331) | reverse complement strand
GAAGCTGTTCAACATTAATAGCCATGTATGAAATGCATGGCAATTAATCATTATTAATGAACGACTACAACGTAGTCGAACAAAGAAATAATAAATCACCCTCTCATTTTGAGAAAGAGCCGTTTTAATAGTGGGAGTATATTATATTGTTTGGGTGAAGTCGAGATAAGAAATACGAGAGACGTGATAAATCTCGTCTGTACGGGTGGAGCAAATACGAAAATGCGAAATGCGGAAATTAGAGGGGAGAGACGCGATAAATCACGTCTGTACGGAGAGTTGAATATTTAGGAAGGGTGATTATTATTGGTTGATTTTGGTTATTGTTATGGGAATGTGTACAAAATTATGAAAATAAGTAGATTTTTAATAAAAAAAGTTGCTATATATTTATCAAGTTGATATATTTGGTGGGTGAAATTTAAATGATTTTAAGGTAAAATAAAATATGTGGTACAAATTTTCAGGAATAATTAATAATGACATTGGGATTGATTTAGGAACAGCGAATACTCTGGTCTATGTAAAGGACAGAGGGATTGTTCTTAGAGAACCATCTGTGGTTGCGATTCAGACAGGGACTAAAAAGGTTTTAGCGGTTGGTGAAGAGGCTAAGCGAATGCTTGGTAGAACACCAGGTGATATAAGAGCTATAAGACCTATGAAGTCTGGTGTAATTGCCGATTTTGAGATAACAGAAGCTATGCTTCGTTATTTTATTAGAAAAATCAGCAAGAGCAAGTTTGGAAGGCCAAGGATTTTGGTTGCGGTGCCTAGTGATATTACAGAAGTGGAAAGAAGAGCCGTAAAAGACTCCGCCACTCATGCAGGAGCAAAAGAGGTGCATTTGATTGAAGAGCCAATGGCGGCAGCTATTGGAGTTGGTCTTCCTGTGCATGAACCAGCAGGTAATATGATTGTTGATATTGGTGGTGGTACATCAGAAATAGCGTTGATTTCTCTAGCCGGTATCGTCGAAAGCAGGACGGTGCGAGTGGGTGGAGATGTTATGGATGAATGTATTACGCAGTATTTGAAAAAAGTTTATAATTTGATGATTGGAGAGCGTACAGCGGAAGAGATAAAGATGCTCATGGGTTCGGCCTATCCTCTTGATGAGGAGATAACTATGGAAGTTAAGGGACGTGATCTTGTTGCAGGTCTTCCAAAGACGCTTACAATAAACTCTGAAGAGGTTAGAGAGGCTTTAATGGAGCCAATTTCTTCTATAGTTGAAGCAATCAAGATTACTCTTGAGCGTTGTCCACCGGAATTGTCTTCTGACTTAGTTGACAGAGGTATGGTTTTAGCTGGTGGCGGTTCTCTTTTAAGGGGTATGGATAGTTTGATTGCAGAGCAGACTGGTCTTCCGGTTCATTTGGCAGAGGATGCTTTGAGTGCAGTTGCCGAAGGAACAGGTATTGTTCTCAATGAGCTTGACTATATTCGACAAAACAGTCATTAAAAACTTTTCTTAAGTACACATCTATATTTATATTTGTTCTTTGTATGACGGGCACAGTAATTGTGTTTATGAATTATATACAAAGAATAACATATATTATTCTTATTGATTCTTCCTGAAATTCGGGTATTTTTTGCCTTTATTTTATATACATATCTTTGTATATAAATGGCAAACATTATATATTGGATTTACGGAATGAAAAAGATAGTAAAACTGAAAGTATGTATCCTGCTTTGTATTATAGCAGTGATACTGAACTTGCCTCTGCCTGTTTCGGTGCGAGTTAAGCAAGTTGGTCAGAATACTATTTCTCCATTTTTAAATGTCATGTCCTATGTTATTTATAGGGTGAAAGATTCATTTAATGTTGTAGTAAATTTAAAGCGAATTCAAGAGCAAAGTCTTTTGATGCTGGAAGAGAATGTAAATTTACGTGATCAGATTTTCAGGTATGAATATATTGAGATAGAGAATGAGCGTTTACGAGAATTGCTTGATTTGCAGAAGAATTCGGTGCATAAGTTAATTTTATGTGAGGTAACGGCTCGGAATGATAGTTATGGATGGTGGCGTACTATAGTTTTAAACAAGGGTAGTGCCGAAGGTTTAAGACTCGGTATGGCTGTTATTTCAAAGAATGGTTTAGTTGGTAAGATTTCGCAGATATCGGATTTTTCATCGGAGGTTTTGCTTTTGAGTGACCCGATTTGTAGAGTTCCTTGCAAGATTGCAGGAGCGGATAGTCTTGGTATTGTACAGGGTGGTGGTTCAAGTAATTGGCGAAAGATTGATTTAGATATGTTTGCTCCTGTTTATCCTTTTAAGCTGGAGTATTTGGAGAAGGATTTGGCAATAAACAAAGGCGAGGAGGTTGTTACTTCCGGTCTAGGTGGGCTGTTTCCAGAGGGATTACTTATTGGTGTTATTGATCGCATAAGGATGGATGATAGTCAGTTATATCAGGTTGCACATGTAACACCAGCTGCTGATTTGGCAAACCTGAGGTATGTTTTTGCGGTAGATATTGGGGAATGAAGAAATGGTAAAGTGTAAACGGTAAAGGGTAAAAAAAGAGATAAGATTTAAGAGTTAAGCAAATGCGAATATGGCAGGATTACCCCTCCGTCACGCTGCGCATGCCACCTCCCCTAAACAGGGCAGGAGTACTTTGGTTTTGATGGGGTAAGTCGTTTTGGAGAGACGCGACAAATCTCGTCTGTACGGGGAATGATTAGAAATTCGAGAATGCGAAAATGGCAGGTGTAGTGGCGAGGCCTGCCTCGCCATATTGCAAGAGACGCGATAAATCTCGTCTGTACGGGGAATTCGTAAATTGGAGTTAAGATTTTGGCTTGGGGAATGATATGAGGATTATAGTTTTATTGTTGTCGACGGTGATTGCTGCGGTTTTGCAATATTATCTTCCTGGTTGGTCATTTTTTGCGAATGCTAGATATCCTTTTTTATTTGCAGTTGTTTTGTATTTTGGTTTTAGGACTAATGTTCAGTTTTTGATTTTATCTGCAATTATTGCAGGTGGTATGTGTGACACTTTGAGTCAAGTACCGTTGGGCTATAGTTGTGTTTTATTTGGTCTGTCAGCTTTGTTGGCAAGACGTTCTGTTACGGGATTATCCCGTGATGGAGAGTATATTGCAGCGTCTTTTTTAGGTGCTGTGTTGATCTTTGTAATTATAATAATAGAATATTTTATGTTAACGATGAGAGATATGATTAATTTGTCGTTTAGTTATGCTTTTTTGAAGGGTATTGGCAATGGCTTGCAAGCTATTTTTGTTGTGCCTTTGACTATTTGGTTTGTTGGTAGATTAGAGTTTTCTTTAGGAGTAGTAGGGGAGAAGAGAGATGTCTAACAGGTCGATAGATATAAAGCATAAGGAGTCGACAAGGGTAGTCATATTGCTTGGTTTTGTCCTTTTGATGTTGTCAATCATCGGTTTTTCACTTTTCAGAATTCAGGTTGTTAATAATTTGAAATATGATAAGAATCTGGAGAAGCAGAGTATTCGAAGAGTTTTACTGCCGGGGATTCGAGGAAGAATTTTTGACAGGAATGGTATTTGTCTTGCAGACAATAGGCCAAATTATTCGATTGCTCTTTATCTTGAGGAAATGAGAAAACCTGGTTCAATGAGTCGTACTGTTAGTAATATTACCAATAGTATTGCTAAGTTATCGCAGGACTTGGGAGTAACCACTGCAGTTGTTGCTGATGATATAGTTAAGCACATGCGTATGCGTCGCCCAATGCCATTTGTGGTTTGGGATGGAATTTCTAATGAGTTGATGGCTCGTTTTAAAGTTGTGCAGAATAAGCACCCTGGTTTTGCGATTATATATGAACCTGTTCGAGAGTATCCTCAGATGAAGAGTGCAGGGCATGTTCTTGGATATGTAGGCAAGAGTCATCCTGTGGTTTCAGATGAGAATCCTTTTAATTATTATACACCAGGAATGGTTGGCAGGAATGGTATTGAGTTAAGTTTTGATGACAAGCTTTCCGGTAAAGCCGGGGGTAAGTTAATCAGAGTTGATGCATCTGGATTTTATCATGAGGACGAGCAGTTTAAAGCCCCTGTCAGGGGGGAAGATGTTACACTAACGATTGATATGAGAATTCAGAAGCTTGCGGAAACAGCTCTTGGAGGAAGTCGAGGTTCTGTTGTGATTCTTGATGTTAACAATGGNGATATTATTGCTATGGTTAGTGAACCATCGTATGATCCGAATGACTTTTCTCCCTCAATTTCCAGAGAGTTATACCAAAAGATGATATCTGATGAGGGGAATCCTTTTCTGAATCGTGCGATTCGAGGTACGTATGCACCTGGAAGTACTTTTAAACCACTGATTGGATTGACAGCTTTAATAAATGATGTTGTTGATGATGCACAGGGGCATGATTGTCCTGGATACTATCAGGTAGGTAATGTTAAGATACATTGCTGGAATCGTTACGGGCATGGTCTACTAGATTTAAGAGGAGCTCTTGAGCAGTCTTGTAATACATATTTCTGTTGGCTTGGTATTGAAACAGGTTATGATAGAATTTATCATTTGGCCGATAGCATTGGATTTGGAAAGAAGACAGGCATTAATCTGCCATATGAGTCTTCAGGACTTTTACCAAGTGACAGTTGGAAAAGGAGGCGTTTTAACCAAGGATGGCGAACAGGAGATACGGCTAATATATCGATTGGTCAAGGGTTTTTGCATGTGACACCCTTACAGTTGGCAGTTATGGTTTCAACTTTAGCTAATGGCGGACATGTTTATAGGCCTCGTATTGCTCTTGAGTGGGGTAAGCCTGGAGAAGAAGTTGTTTATATGCCTTGGAAGTTTGAGGATATCAATCCTATTCGCGAGGGTATGTATCAAGTGATAGAAGCGCCGGCAGGTAGTGGAAAAAGAGCAAAAGTTGATGGTGTTCGAATGGCAGGAAAAACAGGAACAGCTGAGTATGGCAAGAAGTCTGAGGGCAAGAAGAACACNTGGATGGTTGCATATGTGCCGTTTTATGCNCCTAAGTATGCAATAGTTGTTTTGGTTGAGGATGGTGCATCAGGNGGCACGACNGTTGCACCTAANATTAAATATATTGTTGAGGGACTTCAACAAATGAATGGAATTTAAGAGAAGATGGCTTGGTTAAAAAAGATAATTTCAAAGATGAAGCGTATGAGCTTACCTTTGAGCATAATAATATTAATAATTTTGATAACGGGTATATTTTTTATATATAGTTCATGTTATATAAGTGATAGTGTGCCGGTTAGAGGATTGTACAAGAAGCAGATTATATGGGTAGTTGCAGGAATTTCATCATATCTGTTCTTTGCACTAAATGATTATCGGAAGTTTAGAAAGTATAGTTGGATTTTTTATATTATATCTATTTTATGTTTGTTACTGGTTTTATTTGCGGGGGTTCGAATTGGAGGAGCTAGGCGTTGGTTTAGCATTCCTTTGTTAGGTATTCTGATTCAGCCTTCAGAGATTGCTAAGATGTCAACAATTATTATTATGGCAAGCATCTTAAGTCAGCCTCATACATATATAGAGAAGGGATGGACGTTCTTCAAGGTTTTAATGATTGCGTTTTTCCCAATTGGTTTGATATTGCTTGAACCGGATTTAAGTTCAGCAGTGATTTTACTGCCGGTGGCACTATCAATGATGTTTGTATCAAACTTGCCATTAAAGTACATATTTGGTATTGTTGGCATTGGGATAGTATTTGTTTTAATAATTTTAAGTGTTTTATTACTGCCTGACAAGCTTGGTGTAAGTGAACAAGGTCAGGAAAAGTTTTTAAACACAGTTGGTTTACGGTTGTATCACAAACACCGTATAATGGTTTTTTTAAATTTGGATGAGGATCCGATGGGAACTGGCTGGAATAAGCGACAGTCGCAGATTGCAGTTGGTTCCGGGGGCGCTTTTGGCAAGGGTTTTCTTAATGGGACTCAGAATATATTAGGGTACCTGCCGCGAACAGTTGCACCGACAGATTTTATCTATTCGGTGATTGCTGAAGAGAAGGGATTTTTAGGCTCAATAGTAGTATTGAGTTTATATGCAGGTGTTTTCCTGCTCTCTTTGCAGATAGCATATTTGACTTGGGATCGGTTTGGTAGGTTGCTATGCGTTGGTTTTACAACGCTGTTGTTTTGTCATGTTTTTATAAACATTTCAATGACGGTTGGTATTATGCCTGTTACAGGGTTACCTTTGCCGTTGTTGAGTTATGGTGGAACAATAATGTTGATTTCGATGTCTGAACTTGGGATTGTACAGAGTGTATATGTGCATTCCCGTAAGAGAAGACACAGCTATTTAAGTTGATAGATTCAATTAATGAATCGGATATATATAAGGAAATAAAATGTTGAACTTGTTTTTAAACAAAAAGATGAAGAGAGAAATCATCGTAAATGATGAGCAGTTGGAGACACGCGTTGCAGTGTTGGAGAATGGCAAACTTGAAGAATTTCAGGTTGAACATTCAACGGATGAACGTATTGTAGGTAGTATTTTCAAGGGTAGAATACAGAATCTGGAACATGATTTAAGAGCAGCCTTTGTTGATATTGGTATGAACAAAAATGCATTTTTGCATTATTGGGATATGCACCCAGAGTCAAGTATTCTGGCAGAAATTGATGATGGGAATAATAATAGAAGAAAAGGCAAAGGCAGAAATTCTCGTAATAAGACATTTACGAATCAGGAAGTTGAAAAGAGATTTCCTAGAGGGTCCGAGATTATTGTGCAGGTTACCAAAGGACCAATTGGAACAAAAGGACCAAGAGTTACAACAAGCATAAGTATTCCTGGACGATATCTTGTACTTCTTCCTGGCACTAAACTTAGAGGTGTTTCACGAAAGATTGGTGATATCAGGGAGCGTAAGCGCTTGAAAGGATTGATGGATCGAATGGTTATTCCTAATGGGGTTGGTTTGATTTTTCGGACAGCAGCAGAAGGAATAAAGATGAAGAATCTAAATCAAGATTTGGAAGCAATTCTTGTAATTTGGGAAGACCTTCAGAAGAATCTTAAGTCAGAGAAGGCTCCGGCCTGTGTTCATTCTGAACCAAATCTTATAGAGCGAATGATACGAGACTGGATTAGTGATGACGTTGATCGTGTTGTTGTAGACTCTCAGGAAGGCTATGAGGTTGTTAAGAGAATCACTGGTCTTTTATCACGAAAAGCCAAGTCCAGAGTTAGGCTTTATGAAGGTGATTTGCCTATTTTTGATTATTATGAAGTTGAGCGTCAGTTAGAGAGGGCTCTGCGTCGAGTTGTACACTTGAAGTGTGGTGCGATGATTGTTGTTGACGAAACAGAAGCTTTAGTTGCTATCGATATTAATAGTGGTAAATATAAGGGTTCAGGTTCTCAGGAAGATGCAATTCTTGAAATTAACCTTGAGGCAGTTGAAGAGATTGCAAGGCAGTTGAGATTACGTAATATTGGTGGATTACTGGTTATTGACCTGATTGATATGAAGAAGAAGAATCATCAGAATATTGTATATAGAGCCATGAAGACAGCTTTAAAACACGAGAGAGCTCGTACTAATGTGCTGCCGATTTCAGAGCTTGGGCTGATGGAAATGACAAGACAGAGAGTTGAGGAGAGTGTCCTTTCATCAATGTATGTTGATTGTCCTTATTGTAATGGACGAGGTAAAGTGAAATCACCTTTGGGAATTAGTGTTGAAGTACAGAGACAGTTGAAAGCCGTCATTAGCAAATGTAACAGCAATAATAAACCAACTAATGTTTTAGTAGAGATTCATCCCACAGTTTTGGATCGCTTTAGAACCGAAGATGAACAGATGCTTATTGAGATGACTAAGACACTTGACGGAAAGCTTAAATTCAAGTCAATGCCGATGAAACACGCTGAATTTTATTCTATACTTGATGACGACACAAATGAAGTGTATTATTCTAACCATGAAAATAATTAAGAAATATATAAAATACATAATATTGTTTTCATTAGTTTCTACAGCTTCTTTTGCGGCAGATATTTTTGAAAGAGATATATCTGCCGAGAATGAGTTGTCCAAGCTTATGGAAGAGGTTCAAATTAATGCAGACAAAGTAAGCTATGATGGATCAACTTCTACAGCAAGGGCAATTGGAAATGCCATTGTAAAAACTAAGGCAGTAACTTTAACAGCAGATAATATATCCTTAAATATGGATACAGGAGATGCAGTAGCACAAGGGAATGTAAAACTTGTGCGAGGTTCAGATGTCTGGGCTGGAGAAGAGTTGGTCTATAATTTTAAGGATAAGACTGCCGTTGGAGATAACTTTGTTTTGTCTGCTGATCCATTTAGAATTTTCAGTGGAAATGCGGAGCGTCTCGAAAATGGAGATTTTTATTTTGATGATGCAACGATAACCACTTGTACCAATAACTGTGATCATTTGCACTACCGTGTTTGTGTGAATGATATGACTTTTGTGCCTGGTGAAAGCGTTAGGGGGCGAAATGCAAAATGGTATTTAGGCAAGGTGCCTATATTCTATTGGCCTAAATTTTATGCACCTCTTGATTCACCTCGTGGGTGGTCATTCAAACTTGGTTATACCAGTCGTTGGGGTGCATTCCTTCTGTCATCTTATACCTTCAACATTACCCCTTGGTTAGAGAGTGAAACTCATATTGACTTTAGAAGTATGAGAGGGGTTGGTTTAGGACAGGATTTCAGATGGAATGTGTTTGATAATGGGGATGGTGAAATTTCCGGATACTATATAAATGACACAGATACAGAAGCAGGTGGACATAAAACAGAAATTGATGACACTCGTTATCGAGTTAAGTTTGATCAGGATTATAATTTTACAGATCAGGATTATGTTCTGGCAAAACTGCAATATGTAAGTGATGCATATATACTAGAAGACTTTTTTGAGAGAGAGTATAAACAAAGTAGTGTTCCTGAAAACTATTTATTTTATACACATCGAGCAGATAATTGGATATTCTCAGGGCTTGCTAAAGGCAAACTAAATGACTATTACACAGTTGTTGCAAAATATCCTGAACTTACATTTGATGTAATGCGTCAGGAGATTGTAGATACAGGGTTTTATTATGACAGTATTACAATTGCGGGTTTTATGGATAAGCAGTGGAGTGATATTCGCAAAGATAACGGTTATGAAGACTATAGCCTTTTCAGGTTTCATACAGATCAGTTCATCAACTATCCATTAAAGTTTTTTGGTTGGTTGAATGTTATACCAGGAGCTGATTATCAAGGAACTTACTACTCCAAAACCAAGAAACAGATTTACACCGTAGACCCGACAGGAGAAGTACTCGAGGTGACTGTTGAGGATGACGGCAAGCTGAGATCAGCGGTAACACTTTCGCTGGAAAGTTCGTTTAAAGCATATGGATCGACTTGGTATCCTATTGAAGGTGTTCCCATTAGACATGTTGCCGTTCCATATGTCGTTTATAGTTATAGACCTGAGCCAAATCTAACTATTGACCAGATTTATCAATTTGATGACATTGATGATGTTTCAGAACAGAACTCTTTAAAGTTAGGTATGCGTAATAAGATACAACGTGGCTACAAGCTGGCTGATAACAAGAGAAGCATTAGAGATTTAATAGATGTAGATATTTACACATATTTGAATTTACTGCAAGATGCAACAACCTTTCGAAATGTTTATCTGGATTCAAAATTGCTTCCTTTAGATAATATGATTGTTTATTTTGATATGGTATATAATTTTGAAGAAGATTATCTAGATGAGGTTGATGGCCGTGTAAGTTATCAGCCCGGCAAGTATGGAGCCATTGAATTAGAGTATCTTTATAATGAAGATAGAAACTCTAAACTTACGGTTGCTTTGGATGGTTATTTGACAAGCAAGTGGACTTTAGGTACGTATTTACGTTATGATTTGTCTAATGATATTGTGAACGAAACAGAAGTGTATATCAAGCAAGTTTTGGATTGTATTGGTTGGCAGCTTGGTTTTAGGTTTATTCCTGAATATAACTTGGACAACGGTATTTCACAAGAGCAAGAGTGGGGAGTTACATTCGGCTTCTGGTTAACAGATTTAGAAGGATTTGGCATTTTTTCAAACTAGAAGAAATGGTAAATGGTTGATAGTAAATGGTAAATAGTTCGCTCCGTGGGTAGGAATGCCTTAGGTCGGTATTTATGAAATTCGAAAATATGTGCTAAAAAAGTTCTAAGTTCTAAGGTCTAAGAAAGCTGGAGTTAAGAGTTAAGATTTAAGAAAATCGTACGACATTTTACGGGTACTGTCAAAAATTCTATGAAAAAATATGGCAGAAAAGAAAATTAAAAATTTTCTGATTCGGACGCCAGAGACGGCGTCCCTCCCCCGTGAACATTGAAGGTTAACGCTTAAATTGCAGTTTCAACAGGGAGGGTCATCGTCTCTGATGACCGAAATGAAAGAAAAAATGTAGGGATAAGCCAATAAATAATTATAAATGATAAATGCTGAATTATAAAAAACCTGCTGGGCAATTCCTAGCCTCGCAGAGTAAAACTTAGACCTTAGACCATAGAACTTAGAACTAAAAATAATAGGTCTGAAACGAAAGTAAAACTTTTTCGTAGAAAATAATTATGGGGAGAAAAATAAGATGAGGAAAGTTTTATTAACAGGCGGTGCCGGTTATATAGGCAGCCACACATGCGTGGAGTTATTAAATGCGGGATATGAGATTGTTGTTGTTGACAATCTGCATAACAGTAAAGAAGAAGCATTGAATAGAGTTAAGAATATTACCGGCAAAGATTTTTCTTTCTATTGTGTTGATCTTTTAGACAAACCCGGGTTGACAAAGATTTTTGAAGATAATGAGATTGATTCTGTAATACATTTTGCAGGTTTGAAGGCTGTTGGAGAATCTGTGACCAAACCTTTGTTCTATTATAATAATAATATAACAGGCACATTAATTCTCGCTGAAGTAATGGCTGAATTTGGTGTTAAGAATTTAGTATTCAGTTCGTCGGCTACAGTATATGGTGATCCTGCATCAGTTCCTATTACAGAAGATTTTCCACTTCACGCAACAAATCCTTATGGAAGAACCAAGTTGATGATTGAAGAGATTTTAAGAGACTTGAATGTTGCAGATAGGGATATGAATATTGCAATATTAAGATATTTTAATCCAATTGGCGCCCATAAGAGTGGAATAATTGGTGAAGATCCAAATGGAATTCCTAGCAACCTTCTTCCGTTTATAACACAAGTTGCAGTTGGCAAGCTTGAGTGTTTACAGGTGTTTGGCAACGATTACCCTACCGAAGATGGAACCGGTGTTCGTGATTATATTCACGTTGTTGACTTGGCAATTGGGCATTTAAATGCTTTGAGAAAACTGGAAAGTAATCCAGGGGTTGTCACATGTAACCTTGGTACAGGTCATGGATATAGTGTCTTAGATGTCATTAAAGCATTTGAAAAAGCTTCTGGCGTTGAAATTAAATACAATCTGGTTGCTCGAAGACCAGGAGATATTGCCCAATGCTATGCCGATCCAACAAATGCAAAAGAGGCTCTTGGCTGGGTTGCAGAGCGTGGAATTGAGCAGATGTGTGAAGACTCATGGAGATGGCAATCGCAAAATCCTAACGGATATGAATAATTATCAATTTAAAGCAAAGAGAATTTTATGTACAATGACTATTTAGGTAGATTGCTTGGTGGAGATTTGAACGAGCTTAAGGAGTCCGTTGAGAAGATGGATGCTCAAAAGGTCGATCAAAGAATGTTTAGTGACGAGACGTTTTCTGAATATGAAACGACCTTGGGTGATTCTTTTAGTGTTTCCGGGATGGGGACTTTTTTTGGTAAGGCAAACAGAACACTTGATTTTGAGCCTTGTGGTGAGTTTGGCTGGTGGCTTGATAGAACAGATAAGCCTAAGGCTTTACCTATTCATGTTTCTATAAATTCAATCTGGACAACAAGGAGAAATATAGTTTTAAGTTCAGGAGCACCAAGTAACTACATGAGAATGGTAGAACACATTGTTGCATTACGTGTTGGTCTTGGTCTTGATAATTTAACAATAAAAATAGACTCAGGTGACCCCCCTTTGTTTGATGAGAGTAGTTTAGGAATGGTTGAAAAGATTTTGTCGGCAGGAATTGTTCCAACAAAGAAAAAAGCCAAAATAGTGACAGTAAAAGAACCCGTAACTCTTGGTGGTTTAAATGGTAGTTTCCTNACAATTTTNCCGGCNGAAAAAGGTTCTCCTAAACTTTCANTAGANTGTGCNGTTGANTTNAATAATTGNATGGGNNAAGAGCGNATACAGTTTGATGTTACAAAAGATATATTTAAATATGGATCTTATGCANGAACNAATGCAAATATGTCTATGTTATTTGGGGCCTATACNNTNGGNAAACTTTTTGCTGACACAAGAAACTTGGGATATAATACAAAGAATATTCTTATTGCGGGGCCGTGGTGTTATATGAACAAGGCAAGACTTCAACATAAGGGCAAAATTCTGGAGCCGATATGGCATAGAGCTACTCTTGACTTGCTTGCAGCAATTGCACTTATAGACAAAGGTCGACTAGCTGGTAAAATTGTTTCTTACAAAGCTGGTCATGCTTTAGATGTCGATATGGTTTCAAAGCTATATAAGCAAGATATTCTAGAAGATATGTAGGACATCCTGTTCCAATTCATAACCTGTGTATCAATAAAGTGAGATGCCATGCCAAACACACTAAAAGCTTGCAGGAACGTTCTTTTTTGTTTATTGATTGAAAGTTTTTTATGGTTTGTGTATAGTATCTTAAAATATTTAAAATGAGGTTTAGAAAATGAGTAAAGAAATAAAGACATCTTTTTATAGTGAAGAAGAGCTGAAAGAGATGGGTTTTAAGTATATTGGTAAGGATGTAAAAGTCAGTAGATATGCTAGAATTTATAAAACAGAAGTTATTAGTATTGGTGATTATTCCAGGATAGATGATTTTTGTATTCTTTCAGGTGGAAAAGGCATTACCATAGGACGTTTTTGCCATATAGGTTGTTACTGTGGAGTTTTTGCAGGTGCAGGTGTTGAGTTTGGAGATTTTTCAGGCGTTTCAGGTGGTGCATGTGTATATTCTGAGAGTGATGATTTTTCAGGAAAATCTATGTGTGGTCCGGCTATACCAGTTGAATTTAAGAAACGTTATAAAAGTAAGCCTGTAATTTTTGGAAGACATGCGTTTGCCGGACCTCAATCTGTAATTCTGCCAGGAGTGACTCTTGCTGACGGAGTTGTTATTGCTCCACACTCATTGGTAACCCGACCATGTAGAAAACCATGGACCCGCTATATTGGCTCTCCTGCAAAGTATTTTGCTGATAGATCAGATAAGATACTTGAGCTCGAAAAAGAGTTTTTAAAAACCCTCGAAGAGTAAATTAACAATAACGAATTAAGAATACAGGAATAAACAGAAATGTTTTTTTAAGTATGTAGTTAGCAATTTCCTTGTAAAGATTAAAGGATTCTTGATGTTTCTATAGATATTGGTTGATTTAACATAATATTAAAAAGGTATATACGTTATATCTAGGAATTATGAAAAGTAGTTTGTTAAATTTTAATAAGTGGTTGTTCTGTGTTCTAGTAACGTTAATTTGTTTGCTATGCAATGTTGCATTGTCTTATGACATATTGGATAGTAGACCTTTATATTCTGCTATTGTCAGTTTTAATACATCAACGGGTACAGATATAATACCATTTCAAAATTCGGCTAGTGAGTTTTGGACATTTGATGCAACAAAACTTGGAGATTGGGCAACTGTTTCAATTTTGTATAACGGATATAGTTTTCCTGTTAAGAATTTAACAAGTTACGATCTTCCGTCCGGCTGCATTCTTCATATAGCGGTATCTTCAAATGCAGGAAAAGGGCGTGCATGTCATTTGGTTGCATCATCTTCCAATGTTGTTTTCGATATAAAAGTTATGCAGAGTGGTAATTCCACATATAGTGGTGGATATGGAACGCTAGATCACCCTTATCAACTTTCTTCCTCGTACGATATTCTCTCTTTGTCCTTAAACACATACGACTATGGCAAATATTTCTTAATGACGAGTGATATTGACATGGATGGAATGCTCTTTAATAATTCAATTTTCGCCCGAGATGTATATATTAACAATAGTATTTTTGATGGAGTGTCATTCTCAGGTCAGTTTAATGGCAATACTTATAGTCTTTCTGATTTTTATATCAATAGTTCATCTGATTATGTAGGAACTTTTGGATATGTAAGCAGTGGAGCAAAAATTAAAAATTTATCAATTGATAACATCAAAATAAAAGGCACTGATTATGTTGGGGGTATTTCAGGTTCAAATGATGGCACTGTAATTAATTGTTCAGTTAACGGTTCCGTTGTTCTAGGTACATCAATTACAGGTGGAGCTGTTGGAATTAATAATGGGTTAGTTCAAAAAGTTTCTACAGGCGTTGATGTTTCAGGTGTTAGCAAAGTTGCTGGCTTAGTTGGATATAACAGTGGTGAGATTGGACAGTCATACTCTTTTGCAACTGTTGGGTGCAATTACATTGCATCTGGATTGGTTGCATGGAATACAGGGCTTATTCAGAATTGCTATAATTATGGTAGTGTTACAGGTGCAGATTACGCTGCCGGACTTTTATCTGTTAATTATGGAGGCACATTAAGAAACTCTTATACACTGTCTAATATTACAGGTACGAATGGCTGTGCAGGAGTGGTTGCTACTAATTTTCTTGGAGCAGTTGTTCAGAGTTGTGCGGCTCAGGGGTATAATGTAAGTAAACAACAGATGCAGACATCTTCAACTTACACTTCTGCCGGCTGGGATTTTGTAAATGAATCGGTTAATGGAGAAGCTGATATATGGTTAATGGAGGAATATCCAAAACTGAGATGTTTCAAGATGAGTTATATGGGGTGGATCTCTCTACAGATTGAAGAGAAAAATTTGCGAGGTTATCAAGATTGTCCTGCGGGGGATGGTGTAAACAATATGTTAAAATATATGTTTGATATGCCCGTTATGCAGGCTGTGAATTATAAATATATTAAGTCATCAACTCAGATATCTGTTGAAAATAATAAATTTGCAGTATCTTATTACAAATCCAAAAGAGCTCAAGACTGTGAAATATTTTCACAAAAAGAGAACAATGGTTGGCAAAGAATATCTGATGTTAGTTTAACCAAAGAAGATAGTTTGCGTGAAGAACTGACATCACAAATAGATATGGATTCTGATGTTGGATATATGAACATAAAGGTTGAAAGCATAGATGTTTTTAGTGTTGAGAGAAAAGCTATCATGCTTGGTTGTGGAGTAACTAGTGGATCTTGGCCGACAGAAGGAGACCCTTGGCCAGAGCGCTTTGATTGGCTACGTCCAGATCTTACATGTTTAAACTTAGGTGATAGCAGAACTCATGCATCTGATGGTGCTGAACATATTAATCAATATATGTACACGTTTGACCCTAAATATGTGCTAATTATGTATGGTATAAATGATATTGCAGCAGGAATAAGTGTAAGCGATATAAAATCTGATCTGAGGTACATGATACAGGTGGTTTTGGGGTATGGCAAAATGCCAGTTTTAGCAACAATTCCTAGAGTTCCTAAATATACAAGTTATGAGCTCAGGCTTGTTAGTCAGTTGAATGATGGTATTAAGGAGATGGGAGAGTTTTATAACATTCAGATTGCAGATATTGAAGCAGCTCTTGATAGCGATGCGTATTTTCTTTGGGATGGTTTACATCCCACTCGGCGTGGGCATGAACTTATTGCGTTAGAGTTCTTCAAAACCATGCAGCTTGACATTTGTCGATAAGAAGAAGCGTTAAGATTTCCATGCTTCGCCTAAAGGCTATGCAGAACACGTAAGAGATAAGAGTTAAGTTGCACTGCCATGAGCAGGAGAAAGCAATTCCACCATTCGTAAATTGTAATTTGTCAAATTTTACCGTTTGCCCCTTAGATTTCTGGTTGAGGACATAAATGTGCATTTTAATCAATGAAATAAAAGAGTACATTTTTGGTTTTTATCTTTTTGGGTGACAAATATGAAATATATATTTTCGTCGGTCAACGCCCGACGCTACAATACGCTGTAAGGGGTACAGGAGCTAAGCTGTAGCGTCGGGCGGTGACCGACGAACACTATGAGGTCTCAACCAGAAA
>JGI1221J11331_1000296_pt1 | contig 16269 bp, 12 predicted proteins | sample LakVidmifraction_4_FD_11331 | JGI IMG/M metagenome (IMG submission 11331) | reverse complement strand
AGTTGAGCATAGACGGGTCAAGGCTACGGGACACATCGCCGTAGTAATCAGACTCGTTTAATTCCGGAAGGGGAACACCGTCAAGGCGCGCCCTATTGTCGTCTATCATCTGTTGGTTTTTACGGCGCGCTCCCTCGCTATTCATATACTGCGCGCCAGCGGTTACGCCTGCAGCGATTAACATCGGCCAAACCATACTACCACTTAACTTTCTTCCCGCCAGGTGCCGGAGTTGGGGTTTTCTTTTCTGCCCAGTCGTTTACTTTAGCTTTTGCTGCGCCTATCGGCTTTTGCAAAGGATCGGGGTTTTGACCCTCAATCGATTTCGCCGCCGCCACAGGATCGATCTTGAGTTTACCGCTTGCGTCGACTCCTGAAATCGCATTCGCTATGGTTGCCTGTGCTTTTTGCGATTCTAACTTCTCTTGCGCGACTGACTCTTCCTGTGCCTTTTTCGCTAAGTCATTGCGCCTTCCGCCGATAATTTGCTGCAAGGCAGCCTCCGCCGATCCGCGATTAAAGCTATACGCTTGTGAAGGCCCGCCAGCAGCGCTATAAGCTGTCCCACCGCTGCCTAAAAGACCCTGACCTCTGTTGATCATCCCGGCTTGATTATCATCTAGATAGTTATTTGCTGACAAAGTGCCGCTATTAAAATCGATGTAATTCATCTGCGGGAGTTGGTTGCTGATAATCTCGTCCTGTAAGTAATTGTCTTCCTCTGAGTTTTGCCCCACGTCCGCGCCTACTTGCTTGAGCCACTCGTAATACTGAGGGGTTTGCTCTATAAAACTCCCAGGGTCCATTTGCCTGAGCCCCTGGCGCCTTGAATTTTCAGCGGCCGCCTGCGCTTCAGCTTTTTGCCGAACGGGGTCAATCTGGGATCTAATAGAGTTTTTAATTCTATCTGTCTCGCCTCCGTAAGCCGACTCGTATGCGGACTTTCCTTCTGTATTTGTTTTGTCGCGGATATCTTTGACGCGAACGTCTAAACCCTGCGCTTGCATAAGAGTTTCGGAACGATCTTTTTTGAACTGATTGTTTTTACCTAAAAGCATGGCGTCAAAAGCCGCGTCGCCTGCTGATGCTTGAGGCCCGCCGATCCCTTTGAAATAATTTCTTAAAGAAGGGTCACTAAGCTCATTTACCTTAGAACTGAAGTCAGTATTAGTTTTTTGGGCGAAATTCTCGTATTCAGGACGTGCCTGGTTTAGTCTCTGACTTACTTTTGTCACGTCAGCTTCGGTGCCTTGGCCCACAGCGCTTTTGATAACGCTATCGTCGACGCCTTTAGTATTTGTCTTCTGCTGAGTGACGTAAGCATTCGCCTCGTCCTGCAGCCCCTGCTCTGCGTCGGTAATGTTTTTCTTAACTGCCCCAAGATCGAAAGGGGATTTCATTTTGTCCTGGTTTCGCCGCACTACTTCTTTTGACGAGGAACCCGAATTTGATGTTTGGGGTGCTCGCGCATTACTCATTGACCCAGAGGCACCAGAGCTAATCGCAGCGCTTTGGTCCTCGCCGGCAGTAGGTGCGGTTTGCTGACCTCCCGTAAATCCTTGGCTCTGTTGCTGACCGCCGGTGTTTTGTTGGAACAAATTAGTGGCGATGTTTTGAGCCGTATCGTCTTCCTGATTCTGATTTGCTACGTAAGCCATTTACTCACCTCTTCCGAGTAGATCTTGTGCTGGACTTGCGGGCTCGCCGCCCGGTACGCCTGGTTGGTCCATTGGTCCACCGTCACCGCCTGGCACCTCTGGTTGGTCCATTGGTCCACCGCCACCGCCGCCAGTAGGGTCTGTAGGAGGTGGCAATCCGCCTTGCGGCATCTGGCCGGTCGCNGCCATTGCCATCAAAAGTGGATCGGTAGTCTGAGACATTTGCAAATGCTCCATAATNTGGTCAGAATTCGCTTTAGTGATTTTCGGGTCCGTGCGCGTTGCCGGATTATTAAAAATCGCCGCATGCTCGTGGATATGCATGGGATGGTTGTCGGTCGGCATGCACAAGGGCTGCTCACCGCGCAGGACCTGCTCTTTTTCGTAAAGGATCAAATCATTTTGCGACAATTCATTACCCCACAGCCTGCTAAGGGGAGAGCCGTCTAAAATAGAAATATACTCTTGCGGGGATTTGACCTGCCCTGCAGCCATCATTTCTTTTGCNATGGTGGAGCGACCGGCTGTGGTTTGCATCAGTGGGTTAGTCGCCACAAGCTTGATACCCTTCACACCTTTAAGATCATCTCCCGTGAAAGTCTCGGATGTGGACACGCCGTCGTCCCGTTCTACTGACAGTTCGCGGTCATTCTTAACAGTCGCTGCCAGGATCTTGACTTTCCAGTACAAGATATTTTCCGTAGCGATTTGCACAGCGGTGGAATAACCGTTTAGAAATTCTAGCGCGTTTGTCGTCAATGTCGCAATCGTCACGCCTGCAGTATTCGAGCTAACATCGCCGCGAATCGCCGAGTTGACGTTCGACATTTGTTGCATGTTGTTTAGAAGCTTGTCTTGAAAGGTATAGACGTCTCCGTTTGGAGTATTGAAGTCTAATACCTCTGGCTTTCCACCCCCAGGGACATTCTGTGACGTGTATTGTATGAGGTTAAGTCCTCCTGGCATGGACTTGATAGAAACATTTGAGTTTCGTGCGATCGCGAGGTTTCGGATGGCCAAAGCACTGTGGTTGGTGGCCACCGCGCTAAAGTCATGGTCATACATCTCTTGTGACGGCAGCAAGTTTGAGAGCATTGGGTATCCAATGCCGTAGGTGAAGATATTTTCGGGAATGACAGGCTCAAGAGGGATACCGTCGTAAAAATTATCGTCATCGTAATAAACAGTAGCATCATCGGAGTAACTCAAATAGCGACCTGCCGGCAAAGCAGGTGATTTCCTGTGGATAACTTCATATACGTAAATACTGTCTCTGTCGTCGGTTGCAAAGAAGCTATCAGTCTGTGCGGAACGTTCCCAGCAACTCGGCAACGCGGCAATCTTGTCTGCTAGGTCCGGGAACATCGCCATGTAGTCATAACGGTTCCGCTTGACGCGGATTCTTACCCACGAAACATCGGTGAACGGAGTGATGCGAAAATCAAATATAACGTCGGTTGGATGCGGCGTGAAAATCTCAGGTTCACCCTCAAATATGGGCCCGCCAGCTTGGCTAACTCCAACTTGCCGGCCACGGTCAAAACGGTTAAGGCAGGCGTAATACCCGGTACCTAAAACAAGAGCCATTTCCGTTACTAGGTTTCTCTTAAGATCCATGCCGCCGTATTTGATTTCCTGCGCAACAATGCCATCAGCTTTTCGCATAGACTGCAAGTAATTGTAAGAGTCCATAGTAGAGATGACTTGAAAACTCAACCGCTGCTTATTAATTAACGTTTTCATCTGCTGAACAAGTGACCTGGCTTGCGGCACCTTCATCTCGACCAATTCGCCCTTATTTCCGCGAAAATTTATAGACGAGATTACCGAATCGGCATCTAAAACGGTGGAGTAATAGGCATAGCTGTTTCTAAACCACATGTCGTAAAAGGGATTGTTTCCGTAGGTCCGCCATTGCGTATCGTACTCATCCATTTTAGATATGAGTGCTTTGGGTTCCTCGGCCATCCAATAAGTATGGGTCATTTAGAAACTCGCTCTTTATAAGGCCTGACTGCGTAGGTCATGGCTTGAATATCCATAGACTCACCAGCTTCTCGATGGGTTAGTTTAGTTTTGATGTAGGTGTTCCGCTGTTGAAACCTGGGGATGTAAATCCGGAGCGGCGGCGCTGGTTTTGTCCCTTGAGCGATATTGATTGCGTCGGGCTGACCCCAAGGCTCAAACCCCCAAGGAAATAACCCCCAACCCAAAACGCCATTGTCTAAAAGACTTGCGCCTTCCCAGGTCGTCGTCTCGGAGCCACCGATAATATACCCGGAAAAATTCAGTTCGAGGCGCGTTATCGACGGTGTTCTAGTATGAATTTCGAGTTGCGAAAACTGTTTCATCAAACCGACTTGACCGGCATGAAATGGCGAGAATTCAGCTTCAGAATCATACCCCTCATATAGTGTAAGACTGTCGGCTGCAAGTAAGTTGGTGGCTAGGCGGAATGTGACGCTATAAAGACCGCCACCCACCGTCGAGACAGTTTTAACGCGGTTAAATACATCGTTCTTAATAATCACGTCACCAGCCGCTGGTGTGGCGAGGACGCTTGATATGGTTGCAGTCAAAAGGTCAGCAGCTACCGACGACACCGTTACAGCGTAGTTTTGACCACAGTAATCTATACGGGTTTGAGTTTTTCGCTCTTTGAAAACCTTGTTTCCGTAAGTGATCAAATAGAGCGCGTCATTAGAGCCGACGACACCCTGCTTAAAAAGAATGTCCTGCGTCGTCCAAGTGTCGTTAATAAAATTGTAGATATAGGTGACAGTTTTTACTGTCTCGTTAGGCGCGATTGTCGATAGCCTATAAGTTCGCTGAGATTCAAACCCTGCGGCTCCTGTTTCAATCTCTAGATCGGTTTTCCCTAAAATGGGGAGGATAACGTCTTCTATCTTTTCCCGAGAGATAATCTGGACTGAGGTTTCAGTCGCGACACAGACGCCCTGGTTAGACAGGAAATAAACTTGGTTGTTAAGAAGGTACGCGGAATTCGCCGACAGGCAAAAAACCGTATTGTCCACAGCGGTGACCGAGAAATTGAGCGGGCTGTCACCCGTCAATCTAAACACGCCGTCGGCTTTTAAAATGATAACGCTATCGCGAAGCGCAAAATGACGGAATATTTTTGAGTTGCGGCTTCCTGCGACAAACTCGTTTTCTATCGGTACCGCCTCATTCTCACCGACCTTACTTGAAAATATAGAATTTGGTTTATCCTCATTCGCGGAAAAAACTTGATTTCCCGTGGCAAAACTATCCGGCAACGTCGGTTGAAAAGCGGTGCCCGCCGCTGTGCTATCCGCTCTAAGATAAATAGCGTCCCCAAACCCTTGGGACTGTATCCGCATTTTACCGGGAACGTCCGTAACCGCTGATGTGTAGAAGGCATAGACTACCGAAGTTGTATCGCGGTTGATGGCTTTTATCAGGCCCTGGGCTGTGTCTCGCAGTTGAGTAGAAATAGAAGTCGAAGTTTTATCAAGCGTGAAAATATTGTGGGTGCCGTTAGTCACACCCTGGAATTCTAAATAGGCCACCGTGCCAAGGCCGGCCTGGCTGATGGTAAAAGTATCGGCGGCGGCATTAGACACGACATAAGAGCCCGATGGTTGCGTCCCCGTGCCGACGGCGTTGGAGATATAAACCGTGTCGCCGTTAGAGAAGTTATGAGCGGTGTATGTGATGGTTAAAATAGGTGTTGCATAAGACGTCGAACGTGAGAACACATTCGTGTTACCCACTCCCGTTCTGGCGACGTATCGGCGAGTAAGTGCGGATACCTTGACTTCAATATAGTTTCCAGAAGACAGAATAGAAGTGTCAACAAGGTCCAAATTAACAGTGTGTCGGCTTGTGCATTTTGCATACAGTACACAGCCCTTAAAAAGCGTGAGGTCATCACACTTAGGTGGCTTCAGGTTGGCTTGAAGTTCGCCTTCCCTGCTGTTTGGATTTGTGTAGAGTTCTGGTGCGTAGCTTACCAATACCTCGTCAATGTCGTCGACATAAAAAATCCGACGGGCTGTGATCTCGGCCGCGGTTAGAATTCTCTCTTCCACTAGCCGATAATTCGGGGTTGGTATAGTTGACGCGGTGATTGAGGTAGTCGTGCGGTAAACTTGGAAGAAATATAGGTCTGTGACGTCGGTAATCTCGGCTGGGATGGACGCCTCAAGCTGAACAGTACGGCTAACTTTATAGGTAAGTGTCCCGGCGCCTGGTGCGGTATTGCTGCTGTAGGTAAAAGTAAACACGTTGATAGTGGTAACGGTGACCGTGTAGTCTCCGGTGGGGACTATAGGGGTGCCAGTTCCGCTCGCGACAGTAATCGTCATACCTGTCACGAGATTGTGGATCGGCGACGTCACGGTGATTAGCTGAGTGTCAGGACTAGGCCCTGTATCAGTCACTACAGTGTAAGAGACGCTAGCGCTGACGCTATTCGTTAAGACAAGTTGCTGTGACGGCGCGCCAAGCAAGAGATTCGCGTTGACGTCGCGGCGTCCGAAAACTACGCGATAGGCAGCTTGGCTGTCGCCAGAAAACCAGCCATTATCCGCTTGAAACACAGCCCGTAGATCTAATCCTGGTGGGATACCTGCCTGAAACACTTTGCCGTTGTAGGCGTCGATCTTTTCTACGCCGCTATCAGTAGTGAACAGAAGGTTAGACGATGCTTGCACCGGCCGGCTAACGCGAGGCGACGTAAGGGAGATTGTCTGACCTGTTAGCAGTGTCTCCGTGCCTGTCTCATTCGGATAGGTCCCACCGTCGGTAAGATAGCTGATCTTGTTTAGGTAAATCAGAAGCAATCGGGACTGGTAGTAAAAAATATTGTTTAGTGTCCCAGACGCCGGCGAAAAATACTGGTAATGACCCGGCGTCTTAGACAATCGGTTATCTTGCAAAAGGATGCAATTATTCGCGCGTTCCATCGCGCCATCAGGAACGGTGAAGCTGTTTTTCTGCAGATAAAGGCCTTTAAAAGTCTTTATCTCTGGGTAGCTAACGGGCATTTATCCCCTGCCAAAATAGCGAAACGATTTAGAGCGTAGCAAACCATGGTACGAAATAATTTTCTCAGGTTCTCCGTCAATGCGCGGCTGCAGAAGGGTTATAACTTCTTTTTCAAGGCCGGTGACCTCAGTCTTTAGTGACCGCGCGCCTTCCTCGTCACCGATAGCTTTAAGAATACTAACGCCTGTAAGGGCTTCAAAATAATCGTAGCATTCATCTGGTATCGGGAGGATTGGGGTAGTCCCGTTTACGGAGACCCAATCTCCCACCGCCAACCGAGAAGGTATCGCGCCGGCCGAAAACGTGTACGTGGTCGACGCGATGCTAGAGATAACAATATCTTGTGAGAGAATCGTAGAAAGGGATTTCTCTTTGATGAAATCCACCGTTGAGCCCGCCAGGATCCCAGTCGGTGCCGACGACACGGTAACCGTAGTTGCGGTCTTCGCTGTCACTTGCGCCGCGTCTGTAGTCAGACATAGAGACGAAAGCTTTCTGTGATAGGGCAAGCGCAAAGACCCGGCAGCCGAGATCGGTTTCGGAACGATGATAATCTGGTCGGACTGAAAATAAAAAGCCTGCGGATATGTCGCGGTAGAAGTGTATTGGTTTATGTCTTCTACGGTAATATAAGACAGACTTTTAAGAGTAATGCCGTCGCTGTAAAGAAATTTAATATCCTCAAGTCCGCCAACCACAGCCCTATACGGCACGTCATACCCTGCCTGGTCAGCGACTAACGGAATGTCGATAGTGGTAAGCAGATAGTTCTGTTGCGCAGACTTGAGGATTTTCGTCATCGTCAATCGCAGAATAACTGAACCTATATCCAGTATATCGTCGTCTTCCATAAGAACCTGATTTGCAGGCATGGTGATACGACGTTTTACACCGGTCAAAAATTCCGCGGTCGTCTTAGACATTCATACCGCCTTTTTTCATAGTCTTTTTCTTATCTAGTGCAATCATGATTGCCGTTCCTGGCTTAGTCGCACCAGGAGGTTTCGGCTTCATGAAAAGCTTTAGAGCGGCTTTGACAGGATCTTTTTCTTCGACCTCTTCAAGACCGGCTTCTGCGCCAGGTTCAGCAAGAGGTTCAGAAGTTTCTTCCTCGTCTTCCTCACCCTTAACATCCACCATGGCGTCTTCCATCTTCTCTTCCGGAGAGGAAAACTTGTCCGCCATGTCGTCCTGACACTTGCCGGCAAGAGCTTCCAGCACGGCTTTTAATGCTTGCATATTCATACTAGAATCTCTCCCTAAATTAAGTTAAAGCGGTCACAACGTGGTAGCGGACACGGTATTTTAAAATGTTAGCGGCGTTGCCGGTAGCAAAAGCCGCTGTTGCGTTAGTGATCTGAATTCCCTTATTGATCGACGTACTTAAATCCGTAGCACTAGAAGCTGTACCGGTCGATGTATAGGCGGCGGAAGGTTTAATAATGAAGTTAGCGCTAGCTGCTACCGTTACGACAGCTACGTCCACGGCAGACACGGCAATAGCGGAAGTTGTATACTGAATCGATACGTCGCCGCCGTCTGTGTATGCAGTAGTTGAGTATGTGTGGAGAAGTTCGATTTCGTCGACGACGATCAAAGTCCCAGCGCCCTGAGCAGCTACTAGGACAATTGGCGTTGCATACATGGCTTGGATATTGGCTTGCGACAGGGTGCCGGTCGCCTCGACCATGAGAGCCGCGCCGAGATTAGCCACGGTGACTGCGCCAGCTGCTAGTGAGCCAGACGATTTACCACGGGCAATCTCCTTCCAAAATGTGCCTCCCCAAACGAGATGCAAAATGTCAAATTGAACAGGGAGCCAAGCGCTGACCAGTTTCATATTCCCGCTGTTGGGCAGCTCGCCGGTAAAGCTGCTACCCGTGTTCCACATTAAAGTGATTTCATGACCGACGCCCACTAAAGATCCACCGACAGTAAACGTCCGATCGGTAGCGGTCGTGCTATTGGAGCCGACATAGATAACCGTGTTTGTGTCCGGGGTAAAAGACTGGTTATCTGCTGTGAGCATCACCGTCTTAGAGTGCCCGGCAATGCTTCACCTTGCTGCAGATATCCGTCGCGGTAGTTTTGATTTCCTGTCGGCATTTTATTTTCTCCTTATTGTTTTTTACCCCAACGGGCACGACTACCGCGCACGTCGACGTGTAACCTGTCGTCGTAAAATCCTACTCCCCCACGGGCGCCCACTAGCATACTAATCATGCGATGTAGTTTATTGGGGATGATTATATCTGCGGCTTTCCCGTCGGGATGTAGGCTGTCTTTAGCGGCACCGGGAGTATCTGCGTTGTGTTTTTCGCAGCGATACCCTGAGCTAACCGATACAGGTAGCCGATAACCGGTTGCCAGTTCTATGAAGTCATGAATTTCTTCAAGGAGGACAATCAATGAATCGTCTATTTTCGTGTCGACGCATTCCGCATATTCGCAATTGCAGCGAAACTCCTGCAGGTCGAAATGCTCGCTGAGTTTATGAGTATCGTTTTTAGGCTTAGTAATTAGAATTTTTAAAATCCTCTATAACAGAGGCCAAGTATTCTAACTCTTTCTGCAGTGCGCGTATTTTCTGGTGCGCGATATCTAGATCTTTTTTCGCAGCCCAAAGCGATTTGGCAACCCAAAATAGCCCTGTCCCTACCGAGGCGACAAAGCCAGTAAGGATTTGGTCTGCTACTTTTGATAAAATATCCTGCATTACGGGACCGCCTCGAATGTCAGGCGCACGGAGTTGTTAAATGTTCCGCCTGTCACAGTCCATCCCGATCCGATATGTGTAGGTCTTAAGACGTCACCGACTTCGAGAAGGATTGCTGCGGCGACATTGAAAGGAGCACCTGTTGCCATTTGACCGCCAATAGCTTGAATGAAACTATTGTTAGTGCCGTCGTCAATTGATCCGGCAGAAGATCCGTTCACGGTAAGACCGATGTTGGTTCCCGCGGCGCTTGACCTCAGAGACGAGGAAATCATAACTCTGCATCTTTGAATGGCGGTTACTGTAAAGCCAGTCGATGCGTTGTCTGATGCGACGGTGACTAGACCGCCAGTAGAATTTGTTATGACATTCGAGAGACGCACGCTATTAGCAGCTATGCCGTTTGTTGTATTGGCAAAGAATCTTTCTGTTTTGTTTTGAAAGCCTACCAACGCGCCAGCGGAAACTTTGCGAACGCGCCATCTCGCGGTTGAGTCCCATGCAGTTGTTGCGGTAGTTCTATAGCGTGAGAATACNACATCGGTTTGGCTTGCTTGTCCAGACACCGGCTTACATGCAACTCCGAAGTCGTTTACTGAACTTGGAGAATCTGCNAACCCNGAGATGGGGACTTGCTGCCAGTTTCCGGTTGCGAGTTGGTCAATCTCGACAAAGACATTGTCCGTTGCTTGTCTTGGGTTTTGCCATACAATTCTTTTGGTCCTTACCGCTCCTAAGGCACCACCCATGACACTACCGGCAGGACCTGACACGGTTCCCGTAGCTGTAGTATCCGATGCATCCCAGGTACTAGCAAGGCTCGCAAATTCTTCAAGCGCGCGATTCGCCATCTGCACGTTTGACGTCCACGTCGCGATGGGAAGTTTAGCCCAAATAGATACACGGTTGGCGTTGAGGAAGGAGGTACCACCTCCACTAGTTAGTGAATTAGTCTGCGTTGTAACGTCAAAAATTCCGAAGGTCAGGTACGCGTCACCAGCGGTTGCAAGGATGGTAGAAAAGTTGCGCGAGTCCACGCTTGACTGGGACATGTAGCCGACAACTTGCGTATTCGTCGCTGGGGTAGCCCCGACCGTAAGGCCTGCGGGAAGTGTTAGACGTGCTTGAGAACCCGTGATGTTCGCGATTGTGAATTCACCGCGTATCTCTACGTCTCCGCCAGATTGCCGGTAATACACCGACTGACTGTTTGCATCGAAACCAGTGCCGACTGTCGGATACAAGATCCAATCTGTTGCCGCGTAGCCGTATAGAGTCGAAACGTTACCAACAGACACAGTGTCTATCTGGTACGTCCAAGCCGAGGTACCTGTTCCTGCGACATGGAAAATCAATCGGTATGAAGTAGACGTAGTAGCCGAAAAATTACACTGCCCTTTTGTCGCACCTGGTGCAACTTGAGTAGAGCTAGGATAAATCAATGTCGAGTTGGTCACGTCGTAAACGAAGACTGACAAAAACTCGGCTCCACCGGACCCGGTATAGGCTGCAGAAGCTAGCCCCTCCCACGAGATTGATAGCGGAAGTGACTTGTCAGCAGCAGCTATTGTAAAAGCACAGCTGAAACCTTGACCCTGGCGATTCGCCCCGTCTTTAGTCAAAATCCCTGATTGCGTGCCGCGTAACGGTGAGGAAGCCGAAGCCGTCAGCGTGATGTCCGGTGATCCGCCTGTCCCGTTGACAGGGACAACGCCAGCGGCGTCGGCATAAGTATCCCATCCCGTCACGCCGGTTTCAAACGTGCTGTTTGTGATGTAGTTTACCCCACCGCCGCTGCCAGACCCGAACGGGACTAGGACTGAGCCGTCGTCGTAGTAAGGCGCGTTGAGGGATGAATCATAGACCACCGTTGCCTGTTTTCTCGTTAGAGCAGTCAACGTTGCGGTAGATGCTTTGGGGATGGTGAGGCGCGAGGTATTAGAAGCCACGCCGCCGTCGTAATCTTTGCTGGTCAAGGCTACAGCAGCAGCATTTTTAGTGGCATCACTCGTATTATCGACGTTGCCTAGACCTACATCAGCTTTGACAAGTCCGGTAGGCGACGAGATAGCCGGCGTTGTGAGTGTCGGGCTAGCGTTGAAGACTAGTAACCCCGATCCTGTCTCGTTTGACATAACCGACGCGAGTTGCGCGGAGGTTGTGGCTGCAAAGACTGCGAGTGTATCGGCTGTGGTAGTGATGGTTCCGCTTGCTGGGAAGGTGACGCTAGAGTTATCAACGCCAGTTCCACCTCGGCTTTTCGCAAGTGCAGCTTCGCTTGAGAGAGCCCCCGTACCGCTATTGATAACAACGTGGTTAGCTGTTCCGAGTGCAATCGAAGATCTTGGGATGGTCCCCGCAGCAATGTTTGTAAACTCAGCAAGAATGGTCCAACCTGATCCATTCCACGCGATAAGCACGCCAGCTCTGTTTTTATTAATGACGTAGTTGGCTGCGCCATTGATGGCCTCGCTCCCGTTGCCGTCAACCGTGATGTTATTAGTGGCGGCATCGCCTGTACCGTCGACTATAAAAAAAGCCTGCCCTAGAACACCGGCAGGTAGATTTACAGCCACCGCTGCAGGGGCGGCGAGTTGCGTTATGATAATCGTATCTGATGCGGATACGGCAGTGACTGGCGTTGCCGTCGCAACTCGGATAGCTAACTTCGTGTTAGTCGTCGATTGCGCTGTGGTGCCGAGAGCGATAAGAAAAGTCGACAGCGATTGCCAGTTCAGTTCGCCAGATGCTGGCACGCTGTAAGTAGTTCCTGCGATTGAAGGCCACGATATGTTAGTAGAAATAACAATCTCCAAAAACAAGAAGTAGAGCCGCCTCGATCCTTGAGGCGGCCCTATGTTGAAATCAAATTAAGTGACCGACTCGTCATCGATACCCGTGACAAAAATATTCGAGCTTGGTGCCCAACAGAAAATATACTGGTCGGCATATGACTTGAACTGGAACCCAGCTTGGTTTTCCAGCGGGCGGATAAGGTCGCCGTTGGACTCCATCCCAGGTACTTTAAATCCGAGTTCGGCAGAACCTGAACGTGACCAAGTGTCACCTTTCAGAATCGCCATTTCACCCTCCATCATCATGCGATGCGCTTTGATAGTCAGCTTGCCGGTCTGAGTGTAAAACTCAAGATCCATGAAACCGTTTTGCGCTTGCTGTGGTGTGTAAGACTTGTCGTATACGCGCAAGCCTGCCTCAGTCGATGCGAAGGTTTTCCACGATCTAGGGTTAACCAGAACTGTCAAGTCACCCTCAAGTCCCGATCCGTTCACTGCATCAGCGACGGCCTCTTGTGCGCGGTCCAACGTTGCTTTCTTCTGAAGAAAATCACCGCGTGAACCTTTGAACAATTCAAAAGTATTGTTATTGATACCGTAGAGGGTGCCGTCGGTGTTCAGTGCAAACTTGACGCCTGGCATGTCCTGAGCCGTTTCCATCTTGTCAAAAACGAGGCGCTGTGTGCCAGACACTACCGCTGCGCTCAAAACGCCAGGTGCGGCGGTCGGAGCAACAGGTGTGAAGTCTACTTCGATGTATCCAAACTTGGAGTTAACAGAGACCAGCTTACCGGAAGCCGAGAGCGCGTTAGCAGAGTCGATCTGTTTTACTTTAACGCCTTTCATGCCAACCCAAATACCAGAAGCAAAAGATCCCTTGTTGAGAAGAATCAATTTGCTAGCAGAGTTGACGCCGTTAGTGAAAGTGACGCCGTTAACCGTGCCGGTGCCGTTAGTGAAAGAAGCACCACGGTATGTTCCGCTGTAGTAAGAAACATAACCAAGTTTTGCAGGAGATTGACCGTGAAGTCGGAAAATCTCAAGGAACTTATTATGTGACTTAAGGTTGTTTTTAACGATGAATTTTGTCGCATTCATGAACGAGACTTTGTCGCCGCTAGACGATCGTGAGATCGTAGCGAACGGCAAGATCGAAGGAAGGATTGAGACGTAAGGAGTGACTTCAGTCTGGCGCACGTTGCCGGCAATCGCTGAAGAAATCTCAAACGCGTCCTGTCCCGTACCGCCTAAGCTGATACCGACTTCTGCGCCCAAGACAATATCTTCGACAAACTTCTCGCCTACTTTTTTATCGCTAGACCAAGAGATCATTTTCCCCAAGATTTGATCATCGGGAACGATATCGTGCATCTCGCCATAGACTTCTTTGAATAGATCAATCGCGTCACTGTTTGAAATAGCTGGCATATAAAAGTCTCCCTGACTTTAATAATTATTATTTAGAAACCCACGAAATCGTTACTTCGATAAGACCGGCTGTTAGAGCATCAAAATCAGGGGTATTGCCCCAGTTGATTTTGAGCCCTATGTTGCCGAGTGACGTCACTACAGCGGCAGTCTCTAGCGAAGTATTAGTCAAACCAGCCGGCTTGACTTGGCGCGTGACGATCGTGTCAGACGCTGAAAAACAGCGACAGACCACATTCGAAACCGACTGGACTTGCTTGTTGTAATTAAAGATGGCGCCCATGGCGTCGGCACCCATCGATGTCGCGTCATAAGCGAGCGCATTGATCTCAGTAGCGCTGCCCAAAAACGCGTCGATCGTAGCTTGTGTCAGTGCTCCGAACGTTGTCAAAACGCCAGACTGAGGCGGGTTTAGAGACGCGGTAACAGCTGCNGTAATGTCCCAGACGAANACGTCACGGCGACAGAGGCCCTTCTGGTACTGATCTTGATAGTGAAATAGCGAAACTTGCGACATTTAAATTATCTCCCTTTTTTCATACGTTTTTCGAGAAGAGAAAAAGCTTCATCAATTCCCACCTTTTTAAGCTCGCCGCGTTCCCGTGGTACCGGAGGTCCGCTGCTCGCTCTTTTCGGTTGGTTGCCTTCAGATTCTTCAATAAAGGATTTTTTAATCGCTTTAATGACCGCTGGGTCCATCCACTTAAGGAGGCCCTGAATGTCTGAAGACTTTTTACTGATGTAGCCTTGTGCATCTAATTCCATCTGTCTTTCGGTGTACTTATAGAGGTCCTCGACGGGAGGCAGCGCATTATTTTTCCTGATATGCGCCAGCATGTATTCCGACATGCGCAGTAGCTGTTCAGAAGAGGGCTGTTTTCCCGATCGTTCTACAAATTCATCAAGCTGTTTTTGAATATGGTCGCCGGCTGACTGGACTTCGGATTGCCAAGCTTTTTGCTTGCCGTCCTGCTCGCGTTTTTCCTCGTCTTCTTTGAGACGCTTTTCGCGCTCGTCCAAATCTAATTTTCGCTTTTCCTCCGGAGGTAGTGAATCGAATTCCATCTCCTGGTGCGCAAAATCAAAAGCGACCTTCTTAAAAACATCCTTTGGGACCTGAGTTTTAAACCAAGTCCATGCCCTATCGTCGCCGCCTGCTAGACCCGTCAGTAAATCAGAAGTGGCTTGCTGAATCGCTTGCGCCTCTTTGAACTTCTTGTCACTTGCCTTCGCTCTCTGGTAGTCAGCTTTCAGAGTCTCGTAGTCGATCTCTTCTGTGACGCCATCGATCGTGACTGAGTGCTTTGTCCCTGCATACGGAGTTGCCGGTTTTTCTGGGGTGCCGCTCCCTGGCTTTGTGCCTGCCGTCTCTATTGCCGGAGGGGTAATAGAAATAGGCGCACTAGCAGTTCCTTCTACCATGCGAACCTCACACCATCCCGTTGCCGAGGTAGGTAATTTAGTAGCCTTGCCATCGGAGAAAACTCCGGTAAGCGTTAGCTTTAATTTGTTGGTTACGCAAAGAGTAGCACAAGGCGCAGCTTGACAGCAACCGTCGGTGTAGGGGTGAACTTTGCTAGGACCTCAAGCTGATTCTGGTCGTTATAGTACCAATGCAAAGGTTGAGAGAGCGCGAAGTCCTTCGCATAGACACGTCCCACTAGGATCATTTGCACCGGCTTATCGGCGCTGATGATTTGAACCTCAGCGTGTTTGAGCTCAACGTCTCGCGCCACGCCGTAAATATTGTCTTCAAACGATACGCCGTTCTGCAACGTCCTCAGCACCAACTCATTCACTGATAGCTGGGAGTCGATAAAGTCCTTAACTTCCTGACCGGCCTTTGTCTGTAAAACTTTTGCCGGGTCATAAGTTCTTTGGATGTTCTGCTTTGTCATCTGTAGGCTCCAAACCCGCGCCCGAGTGACGCGCCGTCAATAGATATGTCGTCGCTGTCTACCGGCCGCACGAAAAATGCTTCGCTGTTCGCGGTGCTCTGAGGATACGGGCTNTCTTTTACGAAATTTCTCGAAGCATACATCAACGCCGCGATGGCGTCGCAGTGACCTAAAGCTTTAGTCCGCTCAAAGTCGGTGCGCTGTTTGTTGAAAGTCCCTGAGCGTAGAGACTCTCTCGTGAAGACACAAGTCGGATGTATTTCGATCGTGTTGCTAGCGAACAGGACGTTAAGGTGGTTTATGCTGGCTTGCCAGTCTTCTTTATTGTTGGGCAAGCTGACCGCTTCTTTAGTGATTTCGGCAAGATCGACCAGTGTCTGTCCTGGTGCGTCGGTCCACACGCGGTCAATTGGAACCAAAAAGGTCTCACGCCAAGATTGCACTCTAGGCCATATCGTTTTTGTGGAAGTGTTTTCCTTAAAGAGAAATTCAGACTTAATAAGCAGCTTGTTTCGTAAAAAGTCATATGTATAAAGCAGCCCGACCGTGTAGTCTTTGACGCCACCCCAGTCGACCATGACATGCCAATGCGTGAAAACTGGAATTGTAAATTCCCGCACATGAAGATTTTCGTCATAAGAAGGTACCACCACGACTGAAGAATCTCTGATAACTTGACAAAGATATTCTCTCTTATAGTCATCTGTATCTACACCACCGCAACGCCTGATACAGGCTTCTTT
>JGI1221J11331_1000286_pt1 | contig 16581 bp, 15 predicted proteins | sample LakVidmifraction_4_FD_11331 | JGI IMG/M metagenome (IMG submission 11331) | reverse complement strand
AAAACGTGAGTTATGTAGTGGATAAATGGTACATAGGAAATGGCGCTGGATTATTTTACTCTTATGATGGATTGGCTTGGGAGAGAGTAGCGAGTACAGGCGCGGTAATGAATAATATTCAAAATATCCGGTATATAAAGGATAAGTACATAATAGTAGGGCATGATGGAGCTACGGTTTCTACCTCAGACGATGGCACAGCCTTTACCGATTTATTCTACGTTGTTGGCCTATCATTTAGAGACATCGCTTGGCATTTTGATAAGTATATAGCTACTAATTGGTTTGAAAATGACGCTATGTACTACTCGTACAATCTGGTTGATTGGTCTATACTCTATGTATCAGGAGATGGTGAACCGCGTACAACTAAAATTGCTTCAGACGGAGAAACTCGTGCTGTAATAGGAGCGCAACCCGGGGCGAATGGAAATAACTTAATTATAAGTGCTGGAAGTGGTTATTATCAGGACGATACTGATAATATTGTAACGAACACAGTTAATATTACTATAATGTTTAATTCCTATTTCTATATAGGTGGTAGTGGAGTATATCATACAGCTAGAGCGCCTGATGATTTACGGGGAAATTGGATGCGCGATCTTAATTCCTCCATAAATTGGATTGGCGGACTTGACGGAAGTGACATGGGAGACGTAAACGACATGGATAAGACTACTGACAAGCTTTTTATTGTCGGAAACATGTATAATGGAATTAATATGTACACAGAGAATATAAACCAAGTGCGACAAGCTGTTCTTGATACCAAACTAACTCACATCAAAGGGGTTGCAATAAAAAACTAAACAAGACTAAATGCTAATACAAGATTTCAATACAGGAAGCAAACTCAATGAGCAGGACAGAATACTCGGCTCTGCTTTTGTTGATAAAGGCAAATACAAAACAAAGAACTTTCTGCTCAAGGATATTCTCTCTCACATCAGAGCGGGACTTCCAAAAGAGTCGGGCAGCTTCAGCGTTCAGACAGTTACGCAACAAGAAATAGACGCGGCTGTAACTCCGTCAGAACTAATCAATCAGAATGAGAACGACTACACTGTTCCGGAGTACGCAATCACGTTTGTAAATATGATTAAGAACGCACAGGGAACTTGTGACGAGATTTACTTGTTCGGAAGGAACTCATTGACCTTCGGAGTAAATTCAAATCAATCTACCGACGCTGACTTCATTTTAATTAACAAGAACTCGTTAAGCGATATAGACATAGCGATTCAGAACGAACACCCGTTTTTAGGCTTGTCTGCAAACGACTCCCAAGCTGAGTTTAATCAGGCTATTTACGACTTACTTAAAAGTCAATCTGACCAGCTAGAGCAAGGGTCTAGCTTCAGCGTGAACAACAACCAAAAGGGTACTGTTGTATGGGTTGACACAGCCGGAGCTAACATATCTATTTTTATTCCTACCCTAATTAAAGCAGGGTTTAGAGCTAAGTATGTTCAAGTTGGAACTGGAACAGTAGTAGTAACCATGCAAAACGAAGATAACATTGTTTCCCCTAAAGGCTTAACCATAGGCGGAGACGGCGAGAGTATTGAGATCATAAAACGAACTACTGACAATAAAATATACATCGTATAATGCTGAACAACAGTAACATATCAATCGACACAAAGACTTTAATTATCGTTGCGCTCGTTGTCGCCTTGTTCTTCAGTCTTGACGGATGCAGTAAAATCGCTGGAATTGCTGGCGGCTACGACGTAATTAAAGAAACTGAGCGAACAACGGTTGACACTGTAATCGAACACAGGACAAGCGAAACGAACAACGACAGTATTAATCAAGAGAAGCCGAACAAGGAAACTCAGAAAGTTATTTTTAATAAAGGAAAGATTCGAAAAGTTGATTCTGCTTACCACATGACAGAAACAGAGCAAAACTCCGGCGCTCAGGAACTTTACCTAAATAAATATAAAGCCATTTCCATTGTTCCTAACGGCAGGATAGAAAGCGAAATTCTTACGACAGGAGAGTTGTATGGAACGCAATTTAAGTTAACCACTTCTGACACTACCACAACAAGAACAATTAACAAGGAGCGCACAGTGGCTTTGAGCGGCTTGTATGGGGTTGGCGGAACTACAATAGGACTTGACGGCAGAATTAAGGACGTTCAAGCAGGGGTTGAATATGTTTATAAAGCTCGTTGGTTTTTAGGAGCTGGACTTCAATACGACGTTGACCCGAAGATTGATCTTCCTGTTTCTGACAGAGCTGGAATAACTCTTCGTTTTGGAGTTAGATTCTAGTTTCTATTGTTGGTATAAAATATATATATTTGTAGTAAGTATTGGAAAACTTAAAAAACTACAAATGACAGGAGTTAATGAATTTATTATTGAGATAGGAGACGCCTTCGATAACACGATAAAGCACGGCTCTCTTGAGTTATACAAAGACCACAGAACGAGTCAACAAGAACAAAGCAACCGTAACGGAACGGTTGTGTGCTTACCTATAAACGGGGAATCAGACGTTCAGGTAGGAGCAGAAGTTATTATCGACCCTACTGTTCTATTTCAACAAACATACAAAGGTAAAACTCAAGACAGTCAGTTCTTAGTTGACAGAGAGAAGGGTTGGTACAGGGTTTCTCCGCAAATGGTACTCGTTTACAAAAATCCAAACGAAACAAATTACACAGGACATAAGGACAACTTGTTCGCCGAAGCCTTGAAACAAGAAGAGGTTAAGGTTGGTAGCATCTATCTTCCAAAAGCCAAGAACGAGCTGGAAGGAGTCGCTGTTGTCGCTATTAGTAACAAGGAACTTATTGATATCGAAGACATCAAACAAGGGAGTGTCATCTACTACCAGCTAAATCGAGAATGGGAGTTTGAGCTTGAGGGAAAGACGTATTTGTATTTAAAAAATATTTATGTACTAGGAAAAAAGGAAGTTTAAATATGGCTACGGAAGAAGAAAAGAAACCAATAAGCACCTATTACAAAGACATGCTGCCGGAGCTTGTTATTAAGTACAAGCTTTTGATTGAGCAGTGTTTTGAGATTGTTGACGAGCCAATAGACATAGAGGTTTCCGCAGACAAGAGACACGCTGAACTGCGTTCAAAAAGAGACGCTATGACTGACGCTCAACACTATGCGCAACAAGTGGATATTCTCGAAAATACAATAAACGGAGTGTCCGCAAACCAGTCTTCTGAAGGAGAACCGATTGCCGACGAAGCTGAAGCGAAGGCTAAGAATTGGGCGAAGCGAAACGCCAAAAAACCTAACTAATGATTACATACTTAGGCGAGGAAGTCACTGAAGATATTGTCGATAACAAAACAAGGAAACGCCGGAACAAAGCGAAGGCTTGGGAGCGCGGTTACAATGAAGAGTTTGACCTTGTGTGCATATCTAAGGACGGAACGCTAGGTTCAATATTTAGCGTCAACGGCTTAAATATTGGATTGCCTGAGATTCCTGAAGACAAGTCTAAAATCATAAACCACGACAAGCCAAAGTTTGAGCAGAAGTGGAAAAGACAACCTTTGCCGGAAGGACTGAACGCAGAAACAGAGAACGACGATAAATACGCTGATTACATTATACAGCAGTTCGAACGACGGGACGAGGGTGTTTATATCTACATAAACGGCAAGCCTATATACCTGACAGGGACTATGCACTTCTTCTTGAATTGGATAAAGCTCGACGAGGGATTCCCTGACTTTAGAGTTATTCAGAACGACTTAATGATTTATTGGGAAGCTTGCAAGGCAGACCCACGGACATACGGAATGTGTTACGTCAAGAACAGGCGTTTCGGTTGGTCGTCTATGTGTAACGCGGAATTAACTGACGCAGGAACAACGACAGAAAACTCGCTTTGTGGAATCATATCTAAGACCGGAGAGGATGCAAGGAATATGTTTGGCCGTTTGGTTCGTGCCTTTAAAAAGTTACCTAGTTTCTTTACTCCTGTTTGGGATGGAACAAGTAATCCGAAAAAAGAATTAAACTTAACAGAGCCAACAACAAGAAGGTCGAAATCTACGCCAAAGAAAAAGATAGACGAAGAAGGGCTTGATACGGTAATAAGGTTCTACGCAACAACCTTGAACTCAATGGATGGGGAACGAGTTTATCGTTCAGCTATTGACGAGGGCGGTAAGTTTCCGAAAGACGTTCCATTTGACGATTATTGGAGTGTTGTAAAAACATCACACAGGCTGGGTTCTCGTATTGTTGGTAAGAGTATGATTGGCAGCACAATGAACTCTCGCGAAAAGGGTGGAGCTGAGTATAAAAAAGTTTACGACGGCTCTGACCCGTTAGAACGAAACAAAAACGGACAGACAACAAGCGGACTATATAAGCTGTTTATTGACGCGGCTTTTTGTATTGAAGGATATTTCGACGAGTACGGGTTCAGCATCGTTGAAGACCCTGAAGTTCCTGTTCGAAACGAGTTCGGAGATATGAAGAGTACCGGAGCTATCACTTACCTGAACAACGAAGGCGAAGCTCTAAAGAAACAAGACTCAAAAGCATACTACGAATTTTTAAGGCAATTCCCTAGAAGCGAAGAGCATGCCTTTAGAGACGAAGCCGGAGATTGCGCCTTTGATGTAGCGAAGATTTACGAAGGACTTGAGTACAACGAGAACGAGCTTGACCCTTCAGATGTTCAGATTGGTAACTTTCAATGGAAAGGCGGAGTTCAAGACAGCGAGGTTGAGTGGATTCCAAACCCTAAAGGTAGATTTAGAGTAACATGGCATCCTCCGGAAGAGAACAAGAACAAATACGATTGGGTTACGTTGCACGGTATTCGAGCTAAACACCCTAAAAATAACCACTTAGGCTCTCTTGCTTGTGATCCTTACAACAGGTCGCAAACAGTTGACGGGAGAGGTTCAAACGGTTCTATTCATGGACAAACAAAGTCCCTGTTTTCTGAAGATGTGCCTTCTGACTTTTTCTTTGTTGAGTACATAGACAGACCTAGAACGGTTGAGCTGTTTTTTGAAGACGCAATTATGGTTATGCTCTACTTCTCTATGCCTATGCTTATAGAATTAGCGAACGAGAAATTCTTAACCGTACTCAAAGACAGGGGTTATCGCTGGTTCTCCATGAACAGACCCGACAAGAAATGGAAAGACCTATCTCCTACCGAGAAGGAGTTTGGTGGTATTCCGGCTCAAGGACAGAAGATTGGAGACGCACAGTTCTACGCAGTCGAAGCATTTATAAACGACCATTTAGGGGTTGAGAACAGGATTGAAGAGAATATGAGGAACAGACCTTTCGGAGAGATTGGAAGGAAGATGTATTTCAATCGAACGGTAAGACAATGGAAAGACGTTGACCCTGAAAAGAGAACAAAGTATGATGCTTATATCAGCTCTAGCTTAGTGTTAATAGCGAATCAGACAAGAGTATCAATCAAGCGAACAGAAGAACGAAAACCTATAAGATTACCAATTTCAACTTTCAACAACAGTGGAAGTCAAAGCAAAAGAAACTAACACATGAACAAGAAAAAGAAGACGAGTCCTTATCCTGACCCATTAGCCACAGTGGAAGAGAAAAACAATCCTGACTATGGATTGAAGTACGCGAAGTATATTTCAGACCAATGGTTTGACGGTGGAATTATTGGAGCAAGCGGCAAACATTCAACGAGACGAGAATGGATAAGGAACAGAAGGCTTTATGCTAAAGGAAAGCAAGATCAACAACGCTATAAAGATGTTGTTGCAAGAGAACAAGAAGACCTTGCTTTCCTTAATCTCGACTGGCGACCAACTAATTTCGCAGGGAAGTTCGTTAGAGTTGTTGCTAACGGAACGAACGAGGAAAATTATTCTATCAATGTTGCTGCCTTAGACCGTTTAGCCGGAGCAGAACGAGATGGAATTAAAGCTCAATTAACAAAGAATATGCGAGCTAAGGGGCTGCATGAAGATGCTAAGAACTTGCTCGGAATTGATGTGTCTCCAAAAGGCTACGTTCCTGAAGACGAAGAGGATTTGAGCATGTTTACAGGTATTAAACAACGACTAAAGTGCGAGATTTCAGAAGAGATTTTAATCAACTATGTGTTCAAAACAAACAACTGGCACAACGTAAAAGCTAAAGTTGACGAGGATTTAACTGCTGCTGGAATCGGAGTCTGCAAAGCCGTGACAGACCCACTTAACGGAATACGACTCAAGTATATCGACCCTGAATTTTTTGTTCACAGCTACGTTCGTGAAAAAGACTTTACCGACATGAAGTATGCAGGGGATATTGAGCCTACAACCATTTCTGACCTAAAGCGGAACACAGGGTATTCGGACGCAAAGCTCAGGGAGATCGCCAAGAGCTACGCACCTAAGAACAGAGATAGCGGTATTCGAGACTTTAGCACTGCGCCAATGACTGCATTAATGGAGTATAAAATTGACGTCCTTCACTTCTCGTTCGAGACAAGTAAGACTCTTGTTTACAAGAAGAGAAAAACAAAGCACGGTAATTTCTATGTTGAGAAGGAAGAGGGCTATAACCCGAAAAAAAGGGCAGACTACGAAAGAGCAGATAAGACCTATAACACTTGGTACGAAGGTTCTTATGTTATTGGAACAGATAGTATTTACAATTACAGAGAGTGCGAGAATATGATAACTGACGAGGGCGATCTAGCTCTTTCTGATTACGTTGTTCGTGCGCCGGACTTGTACGAGAATGAATTACACTCGTTTGTAGAGGATATTGAGCCTACGCTTGACCAAATGCACTACACCTTATTGAAGCTTCAACACTTGGTTGCAGAGATAAGACCGAACGGAGCGAACATTGATTTAGATATGTTAGCCGAGATTGAGAGCGCAACCAAAGGCGGCGGAAAAATGCAGTGGCAAGAGATTTTATCCTTGTTCCAAACAAAGGGGATTACTTTCTCAAAGCGTACCAACATGGGAGAGGACGGAGTTAAGGATTCAAGCGCAGTTCAAACTACTGCAAATGGAGTTCCTGCAAACCTTCCTCACTTGTTGTCTATTCTCCAAGACCAATATCAGAGAGTTAGAGATATTACAGGAATCAATCCATTCAGGGACGGCTCTCAAGGCGAACGTGCGCTTGTCGGGGTTCAACAATTAGCGTTCTTGCAATCGAATGTAGCTACCTCTCACATCGTTAATGCTTCTCTTGATATCACGAAGGTTATGTCAGAAAGAATCTCGTCAAGACTAACGGATATTTTCAGCCAACCACATCTAAGACAACTCTATGAGAGAGCTGTTGGCAAGGAGAATATGGACGTTGTAGAATCCTTGAAAGACAGAAGCTTGCGTGAGTATGGTTTTGCTATTCAACTCAAGCCTACTCAGGATGCAATCGCGGAACTGAACGAGGATTTATCTCTTGCTATGTCAGACAGGTCTATTTCTGTTGACGACAAAATGGAAGCAAAAGAACTAGCTCAAATCAATATCAAAATGGCTAGGGAGTTCATTAAGTATGCTAGAGCCAAGAAAATGAAGGAGCTACGAGAAGACGAAGCTATGCGAGCGCAAGCAAAAGCTAAGGCGGACGCTCAAGCGGCTCAGATAGCAGAAGAGTCTAAGAGGCAGTCGGCTCAGAATCAAGCTCAAGTTAATGTTTGGGAGCATAGACAAAAAGCGAAGATTGATACAATGTCAGACCAGCAGGAGCTAAACATAAACATGCCGCTCGAACAAATGAAGATGAAAAACGAGCTGACTAAAGAGAAGATTAGAGCTGGGGTTTCAGACGGGAAAGTCAAGTACACAGAAGAAGAGAAAATGAAACGTCAGAACAAGAATAATACTGACCACAGTAAAATGATTGAACAACGTAACGAGGACTCCGGAGCTATTGACTTTGAAGGGAATCAGAGCTTTAAAGACTTGATACAGTCAATGAGCAACAACTAAAATAACTTAGTTTACAAACATAAAAAAAAAGCCGAACTCAATAGTTCGGCTTTTTTTTACCTGTAACTGACTTACTTAGATTAGAAGAGACTGTAATTTAATTTAAATTCTTTATAACGGTTTTCTTGTTTATCAAAATACTCTTTATCTATTTCGTTCGCGACAAACAAATCAACATAATTATCAAACGCTATCCTATCACTACCCGAACCGTTGTGTCCGCAATAAACCCTCTTGCCTTTAAGATTAAAATCCAAAGCAATTTTCTTGTATAGAAGAATAGGTTTATGACAAGGATGTATTCTTTTTTCATTCAGCTTTTTATTCCCTTGTTGTGTCATTGGGTTTTTTAAGTCTGCAGCTTGACACATACCCGCCCAAAGTAAATCTATTTCGTGTGTGTAATTAATGCTTGAGCAATAAGCCATCTCATAATCTTTAAAACTCATTCCGGCTGCAACTCCTTTATTCCATTTAACCCTTCCGCTCCCTAAGCCAGTCCAATCAACATATTCAACACCAAAAATTAATTGATTTTTGGAAATTCGTTTCATTTCATCAAAATACTCTTGTTTCGGAGCTTCTGAATCCCACTCTTTCTCGGAATAAATTTTCTTTTTCTTGTTTGGGTTTAGTCTACTTCCGTTTTTTTGCTTTACAGTTGTGTTTGTTTCTTTCAAGAAAGCCATTTTTCCAACTCCTATTCCGTAAGGAATGTCGTCAACAACCCAGTCAAAATAATCGTCAGAAATGTCTTTTGTTGTTGTTCTGTAATTACTATTGTAAACAATGCTCTTCATTTCAATTCTACTTTTTTTTAAAAATGCCGTCTTTCCGAGCTGTCAGTCTTGACTCAATTAAGCGTAATATGAAAAATCGAACTGAGTTCGCACTTGTAAAGAGACGCCAGTCATTGAGTCTGCCTACATTGCCGACAAGCAAGGATTAATAATTCTCTACAAGTGTTGTGCGTTTTGAAAAGCTTCAAGAGAATATCTAAAAGGAGTTCCGTAATGAGGCAGAACTGTTATCGCTTGTTAGGTGTAATACTACTTATATCCATTCAATAGAGGGTTTTCCGTTGTAGCCTTTTTCCCAAACATACCACGCATAAGCAATCATCCCACTATTTTTCATTTTTACCCCATCTTTATATAATGAAACTCTTTTACTAAATTGGTAAACGGTTTTTAATGTAAACTCTTTATCCTCAAACATCGTTCTTCTTTTTTCGCTTTCTAAAAAAACGGTCTTTAAGAACATTGCTATTTTACTATTACTTTTTTTCTTTGCTTCCAATACAAATTCAAGAGCGTATTTAAAAGGTGGGTTTGTAATTATATTGTCTGCTACATATTCAGTATCAAAAAAGTTTTCTACTATTCCATAATCTCGGTCTATTAAGTCGCTACTTCTTACATCAAAACCGTTTTTTAAAAAGACTTCACTTATTGCACCATCACCACAAGCACACTCCCATATATTTCCATTAAAAACCTCTCGTTTCAATAGTTCATCTACTGCATATTTTGGCGTTGGGTAAAAATCGTCTTTCTCTCTATCGCCATTGTTTCGGCTACTTCCCACTATACTTAATGCTTTTGTCATATTTTTTTTATTCTGTTTAAATTTTTTTAAGCTGGTTATGTGCATCTACACTAATATTCAGGCGACACTATACAGCTTCTTCGAACGCGAATATACAAAAACTCTATTTAGTTTCTACTAACTTTCTTTTATTTCATTCTAAGTGCGTAATTCATAGGGCTTTATAGTAGTATTATTCTATTATATTTGTATCACAATCGAATATATTTATATAATTATTATACTATATGTCACAAGGAAATAAATTCAAATTCAATGCATCTAAGCACGGAAGCGGCGCAACTCTTAGCGAGTCAGAAGCCGAACCAAGCGGATATGCAAACGCAGTCGAACCAAAAGAAACTACTCCTGAGCCTACTCCTGAGCCTACAGTCCTGAGCCTACTCCTGAGCCTACTCCTGAGCCTGAGCCTACTCCTTCGGGATATGTGAACAGTCCTGAGCCTACTCCTACTCCTGAGCCTGAGCCTGAGCCAGAGCCTACTCCTGAACCTAAACCCGAACCACAGCCTGAGCCTTCTAAAGAAGGTGTGTCTGACGAGTCTGTTCTTGAATACTTAAAGAGCAAAGGGTACAAAGGGGATGATCTTGATAGTATTACTCAAGCTGAAAAATCTAAGTCAACTCCTAAAGTTTACGACGAGAAGACTCAAGCCTTTCTTGACTACCAAGAAAGAACAGGAAGAGGACTAGACGATTATGGCAGCGCGAACAAGGACTTAAAAACCCTGAATCCAATGGAAATCGCCAAAGACAGGATTCGTAGGGATGCCGAGGGGGTTGAACTGGACGACGACGAAGTAGGGTTTTTACTGGAAGAAGAGCTAGGGTTTGACCCTACTGATTCAGACCTAGACCCAAGAGAAAAAGCAAAATACAAGAAGTTTCACGGCTCTCATTTGAGAACTATGGAACAAGAACAAGAGAAGTTCAATGAGCCTGTCGAAGGTTTCACACCTTCAGCAGCAAAAAAAGAGTCTCCGCAACCGGAAAATGGTGCGAAGATTAAGCTGTCGAACGGGGCGGAAGTTAACGAGGGCGAATACGAACAAGAGAGACAAGCATATCTCGACACAAGAAAATCCGCAATGGATAAGGTGGACGAAGAGAGCTTCGTTGTCTCAACAAACGGTAAGGACGGCAAGAAGGATTATGACTATTCCTATGAGTTCAACGATCAGGACAAGCAGAGTATGTTGTCCATCACAGAAGACGTTGGTTCAATCTTGAGTAATTACCAAGAAAAAGAATCCGGAGAGTTTAATCACAAGGACTTTAATCAGGACTTATGGTGGACTCAAAAGGAAAACAGAAACAAAGCTATGTCTGCAATAGCATCTAAGATTCGCTCCGAAGTCATAGAAGAGCAGATAGCTAAAAGAAAGAACCTCAATTTCAATTCCCCAGCACAACCAGCAACCCCAAACAACAAAAAAGAAGGTTACGCTAATGTTGGAGAAACGAAACACGGGAACAGCTTCGGAGTCAATGTTCCATTTAATAAACGATAAACAAAAACACAACCTATGGTAATTCAAGGAAATGGCGCAGCAACTTCCCCAAGTGGAGATCTGCAAACCTCATACAACTACATGTCGGAGTACGACTATGCTACGGTGTATGAGCCAGACAGAGTAATGGACTTGCATCCACGATACGGAAACGGTTTAATAACCGGATTTGCCGCTATCACAGGAAGCGAAAAAGACTATGCATCTGATTTAGTAATGCACAAAGAACAAGGGAGACTTCATCAACTTGTTGGTGACGTAACTCTTACCGGAGACTCATTTGTTGCTCCGGCAGCACACAACTTGAGGGTTGGAGAAACTATCATCATATCCGACGGAACTGTTGAAGCTCAGGCTGATGTAACTGTTGTTACTTCTACCACTGAGTTCACTGCTGTAAACCGTTCGAATGTTGGAGCTTTCCCATTCGCAGGAGTAGGAACAGGAACAACCGTAACCTTGTTCGCTTTCTCAAGTGACTTTGAAAAAGGTTCTTCAGGATTCGTAACAGGAAAAACATGGAAGCCAGATCACTACGAGAATCACACTCACACCATGAAGGAGTACTTCGATGTTGCTGAGTCTGACATGGCGCACGCGTCTTGGCTATCCACACCTGAAGGAGACAAATGGTTCAACTACGACATGGAGCGTACAAGAATTGCAATGTCAAACAAGGTTGAAATGACCCACGCATTGAACGAACGAGCCGTTGTTGGTTCTGACGCTCAAATTGCCGGAAAAGGTGGTATGGATGGTTTCATTCCGACTGTCAGACAAAGGGGTAATGTAGGTAACGGATATGTCGAAACCTTACCACAATTAGACGACATCACGTTCTTGCTTAAAAAACAAGGAGCTGGTAATGTTTATACTGTATGGTGTGACCAAGTTCAGTTGAACAAGTTCAGTACTATGCTTGCAGGAGTTAATTCAAATTACTCAGGTGGAGCTAACTACGGAGCTTTCCAAAACTCTAGCGAGATGGCCGTGTATTTGGACTTTCATTCTTTCGTAAGAAACGGTGTAACCTTTCACTTGACCTCATGGAAACTTCTTGACGACCCAACTCTTTTAGGTGGTAATATGTTCGATTCTACAAGCATTGCTTGTCTGTTCGTTCCAGCCGGAGAGAAAATGGTAACTGAAGACGGAGCTACCGTTGCTAAGCCTTACTTGTCTATTCGTAGCAGAGTATCAGGTGGAGTAAACAGAAAAATGAAGACTAAAATCTTCGGACTTCTTGGAACTGAAACAAGGGAAGACAAGACTCAAGTTGAGTACATTTCAGAACAAACCAATCAAGTTATTGGGGCGAACGAATGGATGGTCGTTAACCGAGCATAAATCAAATAGAGACAGCGCAGTAGAGCAATCTGCTGCGCTTTTCTTTAACACTATAATCAATCACTCATTACAACACACATGCAAAAACATAAACTATACATATTAAAAGGTCAGCTTAAAAACCCTAATTGGGAATTAAGAAACAACAACGTCAGAGTCGCTAGAATCGACACTAAGGGAAAACACTTAGGATTAAGGGAAATTCAGTTCGTTCCCGGAGCGGCTTCTATTTGGAAGGAAGACAACAAGGAAGAGGGTAACCCTCAATCAATTTGGTTTCAAGAAGGTTCGTTGTCTGTTGACAAGTCGGATAAGATTAAAATCGAGTTCATTGAATCACACCCTGATTTCAGTGTTAAGTTTGAATTGTTCGACCCTGAAGTTAAAGCAGAAGAAGAATACAAAGTATTTGAGCTTGTAGAGAAAGCAACCTCTTTATTGAGAGAACAAGCAGGGAACGAGGATATGTTAGCCGCTACCGCAGCAAGCTTATTCGGAGCTGTTGCAATGTCATGGGGAGTTAAACAAACTAAACTGCGCTGTTTTACTTANGCTAAAGANAAGCCAGCCGAAGTAATTGACGCTCTTAATGACCCAGCGATTGAAGCGAAGTACATAGCTGCTTTGAGTATCAAACGCTTAGTCACTATGACGAACCCACAGAAGACTGCTGTTATTTGGAATGACAAAGAACGCGGAGTTATCTGCCATGTACCAGCCGGACAAAAAGCCTTGAAGGTTCTTGGAGACTTCCTTGCAATAGAGGAAAATCTTGTAACACTTCAAAGAATCGGAGACCTAATCGACGAGAAAGACGGCAAAACAAAGCCTAAATCTAAGGAAAAAGCTCCTAAAGAATAAAGCAAGATTAAGCAAAGCACCTTTGATTGATTGCGAAGGTGGTTTGATTTTTTCCGGTGCTATGAAACCCTTACTATTGTAGTGAGGGTTTCTTTGTTTATGCTCTGTTCAAAGTATATATTATATTTGTTATATTTGTTGAAAGTATAAATAAGTAATATCAATGATAGACAGGGTATATAAACTCATTCAAACAATCTCCAACAACGAGCTTAATGGAAACATATCGCCGCAGGAATACAATCTGTTACTAAGTAATTCTGTTACGGAGATTTACGAAAGTAACTTATATGAACTGAACAGAGCTGTTTATAGGGAAAGAAGAGGGCAATCGAATCAATTCTCAATAGAGAACCTTGCGGGAAAGTTCAGGGAGAAGATAATGCACTACTACACACATAGTTCTGAAAGCATCCCTGTCACGCTTCCGGTAAATTCACGCTACTTAGACACGGTTGAATACATGGGGAACAGCGTTGAGCCGACAACGAACAGGCGACATTTTAATTCAATAGTCAACTTTCCAGACACAGCACCGAACGAAAGCAATCCGATATACCTGAAGGTTGGAAGTAGCTTAACAATAGCCCCAACTTTAACAGGCTCAGTGGACTTGTATTATTTACGAGCGCCATTGACAGCTAAGTGGACTTACTTCGTCGTTAACGGGACAGAGATATTCAACCATGATGCAGACGATTTTAAGGACATTGACATACACTCGTCCGAAGAATATTCTCTCACAATCAAGCTACTGCAAAAACTTGGAGTCAACTTAAAAGACCAGCAGCTTATGGACTACGGCATAACAAAAGAGCAAATAGATTTTGAACAAGAAAAAGTTTATAACTAAATGACAACAACCGAAGACTACTACAACGGGGAAAATCTTGGAGGGTATCAGTACATGAAACTTGCAGACGTTGTTTCTGACTTTGAATTACAGAGCCATGACAATCAGTCGTATTTATACGGTATTCCTAGAAGCCTACTAATGAGACACGCAAAGAGCGCCTTAAAAACAATCAACAAAGATGCTGCTAAGGATTACAAAGCAATGGAGATTACAGTTGGGGGCGACTTGATTATGAAGCTGCCGCCGGACTACGTTTCATACGAACGAGTTTCGCTTCTTGTCGGAAATCTAATGATGCCGCTAGATATTAACGGAAACGTATCATACGGAGAGTCTTACCTTCAGGATAACGAGTTTAACCTCTTGTTCGACGACGAGGGAAACGTAATGAAAGCGAACGAGGACGGACTAGGAAGCAAGCCATTTAGAACCTATCAGATTGACAAGAAAGGAAATGGCGGCGGCTTCCAAACAGACACTTCAAAATACACGGAAAACGGATCTTTCTCTATCAATAAAAGAATGGGGGTTATATACTTCGGCTCTAGCCTTGTCGGGAAAGATATTGTTCTTGAGTACAAGTCCGACGGAGTTGATTGGGCGAATGTTCATGGCGAAGAAATTACGTTTCATAAGCTGCTCGAAGATGCAGTAAAAGATTTGGTTTACTTCAATAGTATTGAACGTAGAAATACTGCGCCGGCGAACGAGAAACGAAGAGCTAGAACAATGTACTTGACCTCAAGACACAAGGCTATAATGGACTTGGCAGACCTTGATGTTAAGGCGATTGAGAAGGTTTGGAGAAAAGGAAGTAAATGGGTAAAAGGATAATCAATGAGCGACATTAAAAGAAACTTCCTCAAGGGAAAAATGAATACGGACTTAGACGAACGCGTTGTTCCTGACGGAGAAACAGCTTACTCGCTAAATAATCTAATTACGAAGAGTGAAGGTGGGGACGTTGGAGCTATCGAGAACAGTCTAGGTAACGAGAAGAAGACTTCTTTAAACCTGACTAACGCTATGGCTATCGGTAAGTTTGAAGACGACTCTCGCCAAACCCTGTACTACTTCGTAACGGCCGACGAGAAGGATATTATTCTTGAATACAATGATATAGACACATCTGTTTCAGTTCTGTTGGAAGCAACAAGAACGAACGGAAAAACCCTGCTCAACTTCAGGAAAGACTACCTCATTACGGGAGTTGTAAAAATAATCAACGGGTCAGGAGAAGGGGATTTGTTTGGCTGGACGGACAACAACGAGCAGCCAAGATTAATAAACATTGATAGAGCAAAGACCTATGGTGTTGACGGATTTACGGAGGATGATATTTCACTAATCAAAAAGCCGCCTTTATTTTCTCCGAAGCCAAACCTATCTTTTGCTAAAACGAACGAAGGAAACGAAATAAATGACAAGTTTATTCAATTTGCCTATTCCTTTGAGTATGAAGACGGTCAAATAAGCGCCTTGTCTCCTTTTTCTAACGCTGCGTTTTCTCCTAAGAAATTTAAGTTAGATACTCAAACAATGGAAAACAACGGTATGCAAAATGCGTTTAGTGCTGTTGATATTGTTTTTGAAACCGGAGAGAAACAAGTGACGGATATTGTTCTTGTTGCGAAGGAAAGTAATTCAGTTACGGCTTACATTGTCGAGACGTTCAATAAGAAAGACAATAATTGGAGCGACAACGAAACAAAGTCATTCAAGTTTTCTAACAAAAAGATTTACAGAGTGTTAGAAGAGGCTGAATTGTATAGACTTTACGACAATGTACCTAGAAGAGCTAAGGCAATGGACGTTCTTGGGGGTCGCATCACATTTGGTAATTATGTAGAAGGATATAATCTTGTTGACAGGTTTGGAGAGAGTCTTAAAATAGATTTCGATTTGTCTTTGTTTACTAAAGATTTAGCCGGAATAAAATCAAGCCAACCATAACAACCCAGACGACAGCCGACGACCTTATTACTTTTGACTTGTCTCCGTTTGACCTGAACGCAGACTCAAGGCTTTCGTTTAACCTCAGTCTTCTTAATAAGACAGACGAAACAGGAACTTTCATAGGTAGTTATGACTTTATACTTTACAAAGATTTCGCCGACGTGTCTGAGCTTTGTGCTGACGCAGGATTCTCATACTTTATTGAAAGTGTTTGGACTGCTTCATTTGTCAGTGGCTACTCGGTTATAGAGCCAGAGAACAGCGAACAAACAACACATACGGGTTATGTGCTTGATTCATTTACTGAGTCTCAGTTCACAGTGAAAGCACCAACTATTACATACGAGATTGATGATACCCCAGAATTTCCTGACGACGACAATTTTACTCCGAAGGTTTTTGAATGGGGTTATGCATCCAGCTCGGCGCTTATGTATAAGGGCAGCGCGATTGACTCAAGTTGTAAAACAAACACAAGTTACGAGGTTGTTCAGTTATACTTGGACGAGT